>JABLTL010089869.1_pt1 | contig 36669 bp, 27 predicted proteins | sample 7160151 | NCBI WGS metagenome assembly JABLTL01 (sample SAMN14651223, study PRJNA627086) | human gut metagenome | isolation source: feces | host: Homo sapiens
GAGCCTCTTGTCGGATTCGAACCAACGACCCCGAGATTACAAATCACGTGCTCTGGCCAACTGAGCTAAAGAGGCGGGTGGGTAAGCTAACTGCATCGCGCCGCTACAACCAACTACCTTTGCTGCGGTCAAGCCCTGGAGGATTCGAAGGGAGCTGGCCGTGCAGCACTTACCCATAATATTGTGCTCAACTACGAATGAGCAAATCCTCATTTTTCGTTTTTGCGAGTGCAAAGATAATGCTTCCTGTCATTGTAACCAAATAAAAACGCGTATATTTTTATTTGGCATACAAACTAAAGTCACAAAACGACCGTTTTCATACACAGTATTAGACCACGAAAAAATGGTTTCCCCAAAACAGGATTTAGGTACTTGTCTCCCCTTTTTATTATCTACACTATTTTTGTCTACACTCTGCACTTTTGATTATATATCATTGATATTCAATAGAATACGTAGTGTATACACCAATACATTCCATATACACTACCATCAGCACAGCATACACACTGTCTACACCCGTTTGCACATTATGCGCTAACGCTTGTGCCAGGGCATTTATTCCGTATTGAGGGAGCGAAAATTTAATTGCTCCAACTGAATTTTCTATCTCCCTATACAGAAAATACGGGTTTGCAATGCAGAAGAACCTATTTAATAGTACCGACAAATGTAGAAGAGTGTAGACAAGTGCAGATAGTTGTGTAGATTGTAATTAACCGTGTCTACACTTCATAACAACCTCAAAATCAGATCTTTTAGGATAAAAGTGCAGAGTGCAGACAATTTGCATAAAAAGCCATTGTGGGTGTTCGATAAGTAGCAGCTTAGTAATAACCATACAATAGACCAGGCTACAGGAACAATTAAAATGCGTTATGTGCTTTGTATTGAAAGTGTTTAGCGGTATCTTTGCACAATGCTCACTTTGAAAGGGGCAACAAAATTAGCGTCGCAAAGACTTTATACTTTGGCGACTAAAATACGTCATCATGAAAGAATTCGATTTACAATCAAAATACAAACCGACAGGCGATCAACCTGAAGCCATACGCCAACTGACAAACGGCGTACTTGACGGCACCCCGGCACAGGTGTTGTTAGGCGTAACCGGCTCTGGCAAGACATTCACAATAGCAAACGTTATAAAGAATGTAGGGAAACCCACATTAGTACTCAGCCATAATAAAACGCTTGCGGCTCAGCTGTATTCAGAATTCAAGGGATTTTTCCCTAATAATGCCGTAGAATATTATGTATCCTACTATGACTATTATCAGCCTGAGGCGTATATTGCATCAACTGATACGTATATAGAAAAAGACCTTGCCATCAACGAGAATATTGACAAGTTAAGACTTGCTGCCACCTCTGCTCTACTTTCCGGACGCAATGATGTGATTGTGGTTTCATCGGTATCATGCATATATGGTATGGGGAACCCTGCGGCTTTTTATGAGAATGTGATCGACTTGAAGGTTGGCAAGGTGCTCTCCATGAACAGCCTGCTTAATCACCTTGTTTCGAGTTTGTACACCCGTAATGATGTAGCACCAAAGGCAGGTAATTTCAGGGTTAAGGGCGACACAATTGATATTTATCTGGCCTATGCCGATGAACTGATACGTGTATGTTTTTGGGACGATGAGATAGATAGCATTGAAGAGATTGATGCCATATCGGGCACAAGGCTCAACACCTATGATGAATACAAGGTATACCCAGCCAACCTCTTTCTCACATCAAAAGAAACTCAAGAACTTGCCATCCGTAATATACAGGACGATTTGTGCAAACAGGTAAAGGCATTTGAGGAAGAAGGCAAGATGCTTGAAGCCAAACGTCTGAAAGAGCGTGTGGAGTATGACATCGAAATGATACGCGAGCTTGGGCATTGCGCTGGAATTGAAAACTATTCGCGCTACTTCGACGGCCGCGAACCTGGCACAAGACCATTTTGTCTGCTCGACTTTTTCCCGAAGGACTTTCTGATTGTTATAGATGAAAGTCATGTAACTGTGCCACAAATCCGAGCTATGTATGGAGGAGACAGGTCACGCAAAGAAAGCCTTGTCAACTATGGTTTCCGACTACCTGCGGCTCTTGACAACCGGCCCCTCAAATTCGATGAATTTCGTGAGATGGCCAAACAGGTCATTTATATAAGCGCCACCCCGGCTGAGTATGAGCTCAAAGAGAGTGAGGGGGTTGTTGTCGACCAAGTTATCCGTCCGACCGGACTTCTCGATCCGCCAATCGAAGTGCGTGACACAGACTTCCCCGTAGACGATTTAATGCACGAAATTCACAAATGCAAGGAGAACGAAGAACGCGTATTGGTGACGACGCTCACAAAACGCATGGCTGAGGAACTAACAGATTATCTGCTCAAGAATGGTATCAATACTGCCTATATTCATAGCGACGTTGACACCTTGGAACGCGTACAAATTATGGAGGATCTGCGCCGAGGCATTTACGATGTGCTCGTGGGAGTCAATTTATTGCGTGAGGGATTAGATTTACCAGAGGTAGCCCTTGTAGCGATACTTGATGCGGACAAGGAAGGCTTTTTGCGATGCGAGCGTTCGCTTACACAGACCGCTGGCCGAGCAGCCCGTAATGTAAACGGACGTGTGATCATGTATGCAAAGGAGATAACACAGTCTATGCAACAAACTATTGACGAGACGAACCGCAGACGCACAAAACAGATTGCCTATAACATGGCACATCATATTACACCGCAGCCTATTTTCAAACCGATTGCAAGCAACGAATTGGTTGAAATGCAACGTAATAAGCAAAATATGAAGCAAGCAGCCGATGCCTCTCATAACACATATAACATACAACGCAACAGCGATTTAAGCATTGCCGCTGAGGCAAAGCCAAACTACGGGCATAAAACAAAGGCTGAAAGTATTGAACAAAAGAAGGAACGGCTGCAAAAAGCCATGAAAAAGGCAGCGGCAGACTTTGACTTTATATTGGCGGCTCAACTGCGTGACGAATTGCTTTCATTGGATAAGTAGACTTTTTGCAATATAATTCGAGTGTCAGCCCACCCACCTATATGCACTCCGCCCATAAGGCAAAACGACACACCGCCTCTCACAAGAGCCATACATCTGCCAAGCCCTTCAGCATGCTCAATTAAGGAAAATGGCCGAGTAAATTCGTCCTGAATTTATGCCCAGTTTCCGAGCCGAAAAAAATACATCACTATGCACATAAGTACAAACATTGGCAATCTGTATGTTTGAAAGCTTTACGCCAGCCTCTTCCAACAGATATACGTTGGCAGCCCATAGGTCAATATGGGGCTTTGTCCATGTAGTACTATCAATTATGCTTGTAGGAAATCCGGCCTCTTCGAATGCTATTCGGACCTCGTTGCCCACTTCAAAAGCTTGTTGCGATATGCTTGGACCTATAACGGCCACACAATCCGATGCAATGGTTCCATACTTTTCATGCATCATACTCAAGGCATTTTGACTGATACGTTTAACTGTGCCGCGCCAGCCTGCATGTATGGCTGCAACCGCTTGATGCACTTTGTCATGGATTAGTACGGGTACACAGTCGGCAGTAGATATCCCAATGCACTGCCTCGGCTCATCTGTAATCAAAGCGTCTATGTCTTGCAACAGGTCTGTCTGTTCTTGACGCGTAAGCGACAAAAAAGCTTTGTCTATACAGCGGACATTAGAGGTATGTGTCTGTCTTGGTACCCATAGGTTCTGCGCTGGAACCCCCAACTCTTCACATAGCCATGCTCTGTTGCGTTCTACCCTACCCTTGTCATCACCACAGTAGTGTGTCACATTAAAAGCTGCATATGCACCCATTTGGTTTATCTCATCACCACTTAAATTAAACGGGGACAAACGAGTTGTAGAGAATGCGGTAACCTCGCTTGAAAGTTCGTATTTTAGCAAGCTCTTATTTTCCATCATAGTGCGTCAGATATGAAAAAAGAGTACGGAATAGAAAAACAACCGTACTCTCTATTACTATATATATGTTTATTAGTCTTCCAAGTCTTCAATATCGTATATTTCTTCGTCGGCAGAATCGTCATCATCTTCGTCGGATATGTCGTAGTCTGCTTGCCAATCGGCAAAATCGGTGGCCAGGACACTGGCCTCACGGTCACGATGCACAATCGACCCACCTTCGGCAACCGACTGCAGTTTATTGCTTTCGCTATTCAATTCTTCCCAAAGAATGTCTTTTAGTCGTTCTATTCCAAAACCAGTAACTGATGATATGTAAACTACTGGCAAGTCGTTAGGCAATTCGGCCTTAAGCATGTCCATGAGTTCATCGTCAAGCAGGTCACATTTTGTCACAGCTAATACGCGATGTTTGTCGAGCATACCAGGATTAAATTTAGACAATTCGCCCAATAGCACATTATATTCCTTGGCTATGTTGTCTGTATCGCCAGGAACCATGAATAGCAACAACGAATTTCGCTCAATGTGGCGTAAGAAGCGCAAACCTAACCCGCGACCTTCACTTGCACCCTCAATAATACCAGGTATGTCGGCCATCACAAAAGACTTGTGATCGCGATAGGCCACCACACCAAGGCTCGGTTCCATTGTCGTGAACGGATAATTTGCTATTTTAGGGCGAGCAGAAGACAAACTTGACAACAGGGTTGATTTTCCGGCATTCGGAAATCCAACCAAACCGACATCGGCCAATAGTTTCAACTCTAATATGACCATCATCTCCTGCATTGGTTCGCCAGGTTGTGCGTACCGAGGAGCTTGATTGGTTGAAGTACGGAACTGCCAATTACCTAGTCCGCCACGACCACCCTTGAGTAACATCACTACCTGCCCGTCTTCGGTGACATCGCAAATATACTTACCAGTTTCTGCATCGTAAGCAACTGTACCTGGCGGCACGTCGATGTATCTATCTTCGCCATCTGAGCCGTGTGAGCAACATTTTGATCCGTTTCCACCATTTCCAGCAAAAACATGACGTTCATAGCGCAAGTGTAACAGAGTCCAATAATTGTGGTTCCCACGCAGATAAACATTGCCACCTCGTCCACCATCTCCACCATCTGGTCCGCCATTAGGTTGATATTTGGCACGATGCATATGCATTGAGCCGCGTCCGCCCTTACCCGAGCGGCAATATATTTTTACGTAATCTACAAAATTCGATTCAGCCATAATTGTTCAATAAGCAAATGTGACGTTTTGCCAAAGTGCAAATGTGACACCAAGCCACGTACGAGTTTCGCACGTGTGGCAAGGCGTCACAATAGCAAATTGAATATTAGAATTGATCAATCACTGCACAAAGAGCAGCGTTGATTTCTTCGAGAGAGCCATAACCTTTTACAGCATGGCGTTTCCCTTCATTTTCATACCAAGTGATGAGCGGTGCCGTTTGTGCGTTGTATACGTCAAGGCGTTTCTTAATAGTCTCTGCATTATCATCAGCACGACCAGAAGTTTTGCCTCTATTGATAAGGCGCTCCATCAACATATCCTCAGGTACATCAAGTTCAAGCATGCCAGCTACTTCAGTGTTGCGGTCGGCAAGCATCTTTTTCAGAGCTTCGGCTTGTGGGATTGTACGGGGAAAACCATCAAATATCACACCCTCACAAGGGCAAAGCGAATCATAGGTAGCGGCAAGGATATCTATCATCAACGAATCGGGGATGAGTTGACCGTTGTCGATATAGCCCTTAGCTGTCTTACCAAGTTCTGTTCCATTCTTGATTTCAGCACGCAGCACATCGCCTGTTGAAATGTGCTTAAAACCATACTTCTTCACCAGCAAATCACTCTGTGTGCCTTTTCCTGAACCAGGAGCGCCAAAGATTACAATATTCTTCATTGTCTTGTTTATATATTAGTTTAGTTAAGATTCCTGTTCTAATCTGTTACCGTATATATGCTCGGCAGATTGCGACCTTCTCCATCATAATCGAGGCCATAGCCTACTATGAAATCGTTTGGTATTTCGAAGCAGCAATAGGGGATATCCAAATCAACCTTCAAATTGCCGGGCTTTACCAACAAGGCTGCGATACGTATGTCGCGCGGTTGTTTCTCGGCGAGCATCTGCAACAGGCTTTTCATTGTCAAACCTGAGTCAATGATGTCTTCAATGATCACCACAGTACGGTCTTTTATATCGTCCTTCAAGCCTATCAACTGATGAACCTTACCTGTCGACGCCGTACCCTCGTACGATGCCATTCGTACAAAAGTTATTTCGCACGGTGTGTCAATGCCACGCATCAAGTCAGCTGCAAAAATGAAAGAACCATTCAATACAGCAAGGAACAAGGGCTTCTTGTCCTTCAGATCTTTGCTTATTTGCGAGGCAATTTCAGCCACACGTGCTTTAATCTTTGCTTCGGGTATTGATACCGAAAAGTTACGGTCACGTACTTTAATTTTGCCCATCAGATTGTGTATTTACAGATACCACAGTTTTGTAACAGAATTGCCGCACGCACATCAAGACCTGTCCTAAAAGAGGTGTTGTCGGCGCGTACTGTCGGCGCAATCTCGTATTATTTCGCTGCAAAAGTACTATTTTTTTTGTACTTTTGCCTTCAAATACAAGCAAGATAAATGATTTATCCCGAAAATTTTGAACGTAAAATAGGCTTTAACGAGATACGCACGTTATTAAAAGGACGATGTTTGTCAAGTCTTGGCACAGAATGGGTTGATAAAGAACTTCATTTTATGCACGACTTCGAACAAATAAAACAAGCCCTTGACGAGGCAAGGGAATATAAAATATTTGAAGAACAGACTGACGAGGAGGTTGAAACAGAATTTTTCGATGTACGCGAGGCTCTGTTACGTGCGCGTCCAGAACGCACATTTCTCGAAGAGCTCGACTTGTTTAATCTTAAACGCTCCATCGCATCCGTTCTGTCGTATGCAAAACTTTTTACCCAAAAGGTTGACGATGAGGACCTTTCTACAACCGATGCAGACACCGAGAATAACAGAGGACAAATTAAGTACCTTTATCCGGCCTTGGGCAAGATGGCATGCGACGTAGCCGTATTTCCCGACATCATACAGCGCATTGACAAGATCTTAAACAAATATGGCAAGGTAAAAGATACAGCATCGCCAGAATTGCTCTCATTGCGTCATCAAATTGAAATAACGACCAGAGGTATATCCCATAGTTTGCGCTCCATCATCAACGAAGCTCAAACATCTGGGTATATTGATCGCGATGTAACCCCTACTCTGCGCGACGGGCGTTTGGTTATACCCGTAGCCCCTGCATTGAAGCGCAAGATAAAGGGCATCGTACATGATGAGAGTGCAACGGGAAAGACTGTCTTTATCGAGCCATCGGCCGTGGTTGATGCCAACAACAAAATTCGCACACTCCGTGCAGCCGAGCGCCGGGAGGTTATTCGTATATTGCAGGAAATAACCATTGAGATACGTCCACACATCCCTGAACTCATAAGTTCATTGCACTTTTTGGCTCATGTTGATTTTTTACGAGCATTAAATGCATTCAGCAATAGTTTTGGCGCTATTGTGCCGAACATACAGCCAAAGCCAAGCATCAGTTGGATGCGTGCCATACACCCATTGCTACAACACTCGTTAGCCAAGCATGGCGGAAAGGTTGTGCCACTTGATGTAGAACTGCGCCCAGGACAGCGTATCCTGCTTATATCTGGCCCAAATGCTGGCGGAAAATCTGTCTGTCTGAAAACTGTTGGATTGTTGCAATATATGCTGCAATGCGGCATGCCTGTACCTGCCGGCGAAGATTCGTGTCCAGGCATTTTTGATGATATCATGATAGATATTGGCGATGAACAGAGCATCGAGAACGACCTGTCAACCTACTCATCACATCTTCAGAACATGAAAGTTATGATGAAGTCTGCAAATTCGCGTAGTCTCCTGCTTATCGACGAATTTGGAGGGGGTACTGAACCACAAATTGGCGGCGCAATGGCACAAGCTATTCTTAAGCGTTTCATTGACAATTTGAATTTCGGCATTATTACCACCCACTATCAAAATCTGAAACATTTTGCAGAACAGACACGTGCTGTAGTAAATGGTGCCATGCTTTACGATAGCAAACTGATGCAGCCATTATTCAAACTTAAGGTTGGTAATCCTGGTAGTTCTTTTGCCATCGAAATTGCACGAAAGATGGGTATCCCTGCCGACGTGATTGATTATGCTTCAAAATTGGTTGGGAAAGATTATGTCATGAGCGACAAATATGTACAGGACATTGTTCGTAACAAAGAGTATTGGGAGGCTAAGCGCCGAAACATTACCTTAAAAGAACAACAATTAGAAAGTACAATCGCACGGTATGAACGGGAGATGACAGACTTCCAGCTGGAGCGCAAAAGGGTAATGGCTGATGCGAAAGCCGAAGCCAAACACTTGATAGAACAGTCGAATGCCCGTATTGAAAATACAATTCGAAACATTCGCGAGGCGCAAGCTGAAAAGGAGAAGACTAAAAATCTAAGGAACGAACTTGCCGAGTTTAAGACTCAAATTGAAACAGATACCGGCGAGCAAGACCGCATTGCACGCAAAATCGCCAAAATTCAACGTCGCCAACAGCGTAAAGCTGACGGTGGCGACAGTGCTAAAGCCAAAAGCGCGGCTGAACAAAAAATTGCAGCAACCAAACTCCGTAATCTTTCTAACAGCTGTAATAGTCAGTCGCCTGTATCGCCTTCAAACAATAACAAAGTCCTACGTGCCGGGAGTTATGTACACATCATAGGGCAGTCTTCTATTGGACGAATAGAAAGCATATCTGGCAAAAGTGCGCGCGTATTATTCGGTATGCTCTACACCCAAGTGCCCGTTAGACGCCTCGAACCTTGCGAAGCACCCAAAGAGGAAAATACTGCTCTCACGCAAAATGCCACGTTCGTCAGCAAGGAAACGCGCGACGCTATGTACGAGAAGCGCCTGCATTTCAAGCCTGAGATAGACATTCGTGGCATGCACATTGACGAGGCATTGACGGCTGTGTCATATTTTATTGATGACGCCATACAACTGGAACAATCAAAAGTGCGCATATTACATGGCACTGGCACTGGGGCCTTGCGCGAGTTGGTACGCAATTATCTAAAAACAGTACCCGGTGTCAAACATTTTCACGATGAGCATGTACAATTTGGCGGTGCTGGCATAACAGTGGTTGACCTTGCATAACCGCAAGGACACCACAAACAATCAGATCGCAAATTTGCACCACGACATTATGCTCTAATCCTAAAACTGCTTATCTTGATACAAAGTTAACGGGCGAGAAGCGTCTTTTACAACGCATCTCGCCCGTTTCTCTATTTCATTGTTTTATTATCAGCTGACAATCACTTAGCCTCAACCTTGAGATTAGTAATAGTGCTCTTAAAGTTTCCAGCCTTACGAAGTGGGAACACCAAGGTGCGCTGGTAATAGATTTGATCTGTTGGTTGATATACCACCGGTTCATAGGTATAAGTGCCCTTCACCTGGTAATGTGCTCTGTCTTGGTCACGCATGACATAGAGTGTCTTCGGCCCGAGTTCCTCCTTTACAGCGCCGTCTACTAACAAACGTGTCATTTTGTTAGTCCCCTCAATAGTGATTGTGTGTTTCTCACCAGCAGGGATACGGTAGTTGAAGAGGTTGCGGTAACCATCACGCTCAAAGCCCAACTTGCCCTGTTCCGGATCTGCAAGATAAACTACGGCATTAGCTGAGCGGAAAAGCTCGGTGCCATTAGCTTCTTGTTTGCCATCTACAGTAAATGTCACTGCATAGTTGTAACCAATTTCCTCTGCATTGAGCGTTTCACCGGCATTAACTGTTGCTTTTTCAAGTACCACGCTGCCAGGCTTGCCCAAGCGTCCCAATTCGTTCACACCAGGTGCTTCACTCAGTTCTGCACGTTTGCTATCAAATTCTGCATAAGGCAATTTAGTATCCTTACCTGTCCAGCATTTTACAGCGAGAGTTTGCAATGCAGGATATACACGATGGTGAACGTCCTTTGTTGATATGCCATTACCTGCATGGTCGTTCCATACAGCAAACATACCCCCCTCTATCATGGGATCATTCTCCTCAAAGGTTTTGTTACCAATTACAGCAGGTGTCCAATGCTCATATAAATACTGACAATTAAGATAGTCATAGTAATAACCAGCTGCGGGCACAATATAAACCAGTCCATCAGGTATGCTAACCAGTTTGTAACCCTGCTTTTTCATTTCTACAGGATCAGCATAACCATTGTACCAAATATCCATCAAAACGCCCTTGTTCTTAACCTTTGTATCACCATTGGCATGGGTCAAAGCACCCCACACAACGGCCTGTTTTCCAAAGCTTTCAACATATTTTATATAGTGGTCAGTAAATTCACGGAACTTTTCAACCACATCTTTCTTGGCATTTGAGTACTCATCGGTGCCAATATGTACGCGCTTGCCTATAAATACTGGATTTTTACCTCCAATATATTCCTTCCACAATCCGTCCATAAACTTGTATGTTTCAGGATTGAAGAGGTCAAGATGGTCCATACCATATTCCTTGCTACCAATCTCGTTCTTGTATTGGGTAAAAGCAAGAGAATGCGCAGGAGCGTCGATTTCTGGAATAACCTCTACCCCATTCTGCTCAGCCAACTTTTGAAAGTCTATAAATTCCTGCTTGCTGTATGAACCATCTTTAGCAGTCAAACCTGGATATGTATCACACTCCAAGCGAAAAGCTGCCTGCGTCTTATTCCAATCACCACCAAAGTACTGGCGGAAACCATTGTCATTAAGGTGTACCTGCAGCGTGTTCATTTTGTAATAGGCCATTATCTTTGCCAAATCGCGCAAATAGCTCATCGGTATGAACTTACGACCACAATCAATCATGAACCCACGCAATTTATACTCAGGCACATCAGTTGTTTTACCTTTTGGCAAATTACCATCCTTGTGTTGTTCAGCGATCTGTAACAATGTACGTGTTGCCCAAAATGCGCCACGTTCGGTGGCAGCTGTTATTTCAACTGCACTACCAACATTCATTGTATAACCTTCGTCGCCCAAAGCCTTATCTTTCTTCAGCGACAGCACTACGTCACCGCCCTTTGTTGCACCATTCACAATGGTCAACTCTTTGCCAAACATTTCCTTGTAATCTGCAGCCAAAGCCGCAGCCACTGCCTTTAACTTGGCATTTTTTACTACGATACGTCCCGATAGAGCGGTTTGGCCTTCAGCGCCACTCCATGTTTTAAGTTCGGGGACAACAAATGGCTTAGGGTTAATGTCTGCCCACAAAGCACCCGCAGACAACATGCAACAAGCTGCCAGCGCCAGGATTTTTTTCGATGAGAATAGATTTGTCATTAGCTATGATGTAATAATATTAAATGATTGCTACAAAAATATCGAACTGCAGCAGCTTTATGTACTACAAAACCGAACCGCAGCCTATCTTATGCAAAGATAGTGCAAGGTAAGTGCAGAGATGCAAGTTTACTTGCGATCTTTGCCGAACCGCAGCCTATCTTATGCAAAGATAGTGCAAGGTGAGTGCAGAGATGCAAGTTTACTTGTGATCTTTGCCGAACCATAGACTATCTTATGCAAAGATAATCCAAAGAACGCATTACACAAAGCAAAAAGGCAAAAGACTTCTCTATCTGCCTGAAAACGTGTAAATCAGAAATAAAACGAACAAAAATACTATATAGCGGCACCATTGCCGTACAAAAGAAATTGTAACTTTGCATACCACTGCGCTTGCTTTCATGAAAAGCAACTCCCTCCATACTTACACTGAAATCAAAATTTATCAAAATGGACACCATCTGCGCCATAGCAACGCCGTCTGGCGGTGCACTCGGCATTGTACGGGTATCAGGGCCTCAAGCCATATCCGCAACTTCAGAAATATTCAAGCCTAAGGGTAGCATGCCCCTTGACCAAAGACACGGGGGCACTATCACGTTTGGAAATATAATAAATCCCGACACAGACGAACTCATAGACGAAGTTCTCATCAGTTTGTTTCGCTCACCACATTCATATACAGGCGAAGATTCCTGCGAAATATCATGCCATGGTTCTGAATATATTCTTGCGCAAATTGTTAGACTGTTGCTCGCACAAGGCTGTCGCATGGCACGCCCTGGTGAATATACAGAAAGGGCCTTTTTGAATGGCAAAATGGACCTTAGTCAAGCCGAAGCGGTGGCAGACCTCATAGCCTCAACCACAGAAGCGAACCACCGCATGGCCATGCAGCAGATGCGAGGTGGATTCAGTAAAGAACTCGCCCAATTACGCGACCAACTCCTACACATCACATCGTTGCTTGAGTTAGAACTCGATTTTTCAGACCATGAAGACTTGGAATTCGCCTCGCGTACGGAACTACGTGACTTGGCTCACGAAATTCACGACCACATATCGGCCCTATGCCAGTCATTCCGTTTGGGAAACGCACTCAAACGTGGTATTCCTGTAGCCATCGTCGGCGAGACCAATGCAGGCAAATCAACACTGCTCAACGCCTTAGTGGGCGAAGAACGTGCCTTGGTAAGCGAAGTACGCGGCACCACTCGCGATACTATTGAAGAGACTATCAACGTAAGCGGCACCCTGGTGCGTTTTATTGACACTGCTGGCATTCGCAACACCACCGACAAAGTAGAACGCATGGGAATTGACCGAACCTTTGCAAAAATCAGCGAAGCAGACATTGTGCTATGGCTTGTGGATCTTACTCAATATCAAACACAGTACGCCGAGCTCTCTGCCAATATATTACCAGCCACTCAAGGAAAGCAACTTATCATCATACTCAACAAACAAGACATAGTTACTCCCTCCACCCTTACACAAGCCAGAAACTATCTAAGATCACAATTGTCAACCTCTGACCTTGATGTCACGCTGCTCTCACTCAGCGCACAAAAGTCTGAAGGAATCGACCAATTGCATCAAATACTAACAGCTACCTTACTCAAGCTACAATCTGCCACCACATCAGCTGGCACCATAGTTAGCAACTTACGCCATTACGAAGCATTACGTGCAGCTCTCACAGCTATCGATCGCGTCATTGATGGCCTTGACAACGGCCTTTCTGGCGACTTTATCAGCCAAGATTTACGTGAATGCATCTTCCACCTTAGCGATATTGCAGGCGAGGTCACCACCGATGAGGTACTTGGCAATATTTTCAAAAATTTCTGCGTGGGCAAGTAACCTTTCTTGTGTTGGTAAGTAAAAGGCGTAAAAATAAACATAGATAGATGCGCTTGAGAAAAATGGGAAAGTAGAACCAATAAGCTCTTAATATCGGATAATTGAAACTGACAAGGACTTTGTATTTTTGTCTGGGTTTCTTATGGCTCAAACCTATATTAAATAACTGATAATCAGCTGGTTGCGTATGATGCAAAGATAATATAAAAGAAACTCAGTATACCAACAAATAAGAATGCAGCTATACGCTACCAGACTCTCGATAAATGCTTTCGAGACAGATGACACGGATACTACATTGTTCGGTGTTACAATACCGCCATCAGACGTAGCAAAGATTAGGGTCCTGCTTCAATTCTCAAAAAAGCAATATCCTTATATTGTGTCCAAGCCCCTGCACCATTCGTAGGAAATAGTAGATGCTGAAAACCGCATTCTGGCTATTGAAGTATGCCCCACATACGAGTTTACGCAATTGATACTTTCGTTTGGATTTGACGTTAAGGTGCTCGAACCAGAGCCTTTCAAACAGGAGATATTGGCAATATATACGCCGTAATTTGCAAAATTATGATGAAATGCAGATAGACTGCACCGATTAGTATTACTTTTGCAAAAGTATTTAATAATAATGAATAAGAATAATAGTCCATATACAGCAGCGTTGACAGGTGGAGGATTTCTTTTCGAAGAGACTCTCACCCTGTTGCCTTTACTTCAAGCTGAGAACAGTGAGGAACTGCTCCAAGAAGAAAAGGTTAATAACAATCTGCTGCATATCAATGCAGAAACTTCCAGAAAAAAGGTCATAACAGAAATCAGACGCAGGTATCAAACCATGCCACCTGCATTCTGGGGTGACTTCAAGGGAATGAGCGATAGTGACAAGGTCATTGCTCTATTCTATGTGATGCTCAAAACATACAAGATATGTTTCGACTTCCACGTGAATGTAACCATACGCAAGTGGAACAGTATATCGAAGAGCATAGACAAGGAAGATCTCATGATGGAGTTCAATGAAATCTCTGCCAAAGACGAGTTTGTTGATTCTTGGAGTGACTCTACAAAGGGAAAGGTGGCAGGAGCCTACCTCACAATCCTGAGAAAGGTTGGAATGCTAACCAATGACAACCGTCTTCATTCCCTGGTCTGCAATAATTACGACTACTACTTGGCAAAGGGCGAGCCATGGTTCTTGGAAGCCTGCCTCCTGCAGCCATACGAAATAGATAACATAAAGAAATCAATGTGATATGACGATAAAAGAACTTGATGAGAAACTGAACAGTCCCGGCTTTCAGGACACAGAGAACGGAGACCTGTTCTATAACTTCTTCATCTACCAATATCCGGCAGAGAAGGAGTATGATATCCGTCGGCAGATACAGGAGTTTAAGGCGAATCTCATTCGCCCTATCAACTATGTGGATGTACTTACGCTGAATCTGTTTGAGGAGTTTTGCAACTTTCTCAACCAGAAGAAGTTCCTGCGCCATCCGTCTATGCTGAAATACCAGTTGGAGAAAGAGCTAAACGATCCGTCCAAGGCACAGAATACCCAGGACACACTAACCCGTAATGCTCATTCTCCTGAGTTCGTGCAGTACATTCACCAACGAATCATCGACCATATCACCATCAAGGACCAATACCGTCGTCCATACGTTTTCTTGTATGGCATAGGCAGTATGTTCCCATATCTGAGAGTTAATGAGTTCCTTGCCCTCTATGAGGACTACAACGATACTGGGAAGTATAAGATTATCGTCTTCTACCCAGGACATCGTGACCAGAACTCCTTCCGTCTGTTCGATTCACTTCCAGATAATCATACTTATCGTGCAACACTACTTATCAATGAGTAACTTATGAAACTGAAAGATTTATATAGTAAGCCAATCAACCGTGCTGTCAATCCTGCCGTCAGTGCAACCAAGTTTGATCCAGAGACAGAACGAATCGAAATACAGGAATACGTGTTTACGGATGAGATTATCAATGGTCTCTTCCGCATACTCGATGCCATCAAGAACAACAAACCATACGACCATGTGGGTATCTGGATTGACGGTTACTATGGTTCGGGTAAGTCTCACTTCCTAAAATATCTCGACTACTGTATCACTCCATCAACCCGTGAGGATGCAGTTTCACGTCTGCTCGATGCAGTAAAAGCCATCGACCCTCTCGACGAGAAGCACAACCTCAGTTTCGATTACGATGAGTTGCTCTCTATCGCCAACTGGCTGAAGCGTGCCACCATCGACACCTGCATCTTCAACCTGGAGACCAGCTACGACAACTCTACAGACAAGAAGAAGGCTTTCCTTCACGTATTCTGGAATGAGTTCAACGGCAAGCGTGGGTTCAATAAGTTCAATATAACACTGGCACAGAACCTGGAGAAGCCTCTTGCCGAGAAGGGGGTATTCGAAGCCTTCAAGGAGCGCATTGCCGAGGAAGGCGGCGACTGGAACGACCCGGGTATGGCTGCCGACCTGATTGACAACGAGCTGGATTGGGTTCTTGACATTGCCAAGGAACTTGCCCCTACCCTCTCCGTAGATAGCATCCGTGAGCGCATCATCAAGCGAGACACCAATATGAGCATCGACCGCTTCGGTATGGAATTGGCTTCCTATCTGAAAGACAAGGGCGATGACTACCGTCTGATTCTCCTTGCCGATGAGGTGAGTCAGTTCATCAACAAGGAACGTGACCGCTATCTCAACCTCCAGGAGATTATCACCAAACTCTCTGAGGCTTGCGACAATAAAGTGTGGGTGGCTTGTACTGCCCAGCAAGACCTTTCAGAGATTATGGACGATTGCCATATTGCGGAAGAGAAAGACAAGGAAGGCAAGATCAAGGGACGCTTCGAAGTGAAGGTTTCCCTGAAAGGTACACAGCCAGAGGTGATTACCCAGAAGCGTATTCTCGACAAGAAAGAGGAAGTAAAGCCAGAGCTTGCTGCCCTCTACAACAAATATAAGGCAGGTTTCGACCTTCAGTTCAAACTGCCTACATCATATAGTAACTACGACACACAAGATGATTTCGTGGACTACTACCCTTTCGTGCCTTATCAGTTCAAGCTGATTATGCAGGTATTCAACTCATTCCTCAACCTCGGCTATGTTGCCAAGGAGGTGAAGGGTAACGAGCGAAGCATCATCAAGGTAATCCACTCTACAGCCAAGACGAATGCTGATGCTGAGCTGGGCAAATTCATCTCTTTCGACGAGCTCTATAACAATATGTTCGAAGAAGGATTGCAGGCTCGTGGACAGAAGGCTGTGGATAATGCTTTGCGCATGGCTCGCACTTACCAGACCGACCGCCCAGAGCGCACCCGTCTTGCCGTGAGAGTAGCCAACGTGCTCTTCATGATCTGTAACATCTCGCAGACCGACCAGCTGGTCTTCCCTGCCACATTGGATAATGTAACCTCACTCCTTATCAACGATATGGAGACTCCTCGCCTCAACATCAAGAACGAGGTGGAAAAGGTGATTGAATTCCTTTGCGACAACAACATCATCCGTCGTGAGCAGGGCAAGAATGGTGCACCAGAAACCTACGCTTTCTATAGTGAAGAAGAAATGAAGGTGGCTCAGCTCATTCAGAGTCAGGTGGTTGACAACAATACCCAGGCAGAGCAGCTGAAGGAAATTTTCAACCGCTACATTACGGCACTCCGCAACAAGGAGCAGTATAAGACACGCAGTTTCTCCGTGGGACTTACCATCAAGCAGCGCACCTTCCTCAGCAACAATCCTGATGTGCAGGTAGAGTTCGTGATGGATGCTGACTATGAAACTGCCGAACAGTTGGCTTTGCAGAACAGCAATGTCAACCGTATGGTTTACTATGTGGGGCCTCAATATCGTGACAACAAGCGTTTGTACAATGCTTTCTACTGGTATTGCCAGGCAAACCGCTACATGGCAACTCAGGTACCAAGCGAGGAGAACAGAAAGACACGTGACGAGTTTGAGAAACGCGCCACCGAACTTTATGAGAATGTCATCAGAAAGGAGTTTGAGAAGATTCTCGACACCTGCCCTATCATCTCTGGACTCAACGTGATTGATGAAGCCGAACTGGGACAGAAACGTGGCAACGACCGCTATCGTTTGGCAATGGATAAACATCTTTCCAGCATCTACACCAAGGCTAATCTGGTAGATTACGCAAGCATGCCTCGCACTACGGAGCAGTTGAAGAAGGCCATTCTCCGTAATGTCAACCCAGGCGACTACGATGGAATGAATGCCGTGCTTACTGATGCAGAGCATGAAGTGGAAATTTATCTCAACAAGCAGTATGCTGAGGTCAACGTATCTGATGTACTTTCCAAGTTTGCCAAGGCTCCATACGGTTGGGACAACATCTGCACGCTCTATATTATCAATGAGTTGGTACGTCGTCACAATCGTGACTACTCATACGCTAACAATCCTAACGTAGAGACATCAACAGTTGCCGCCCGCATCATCAGCGAATCCAACAAGTTCACATTGCGCCAGGCTAAGGTCATCTCTCCGCAGGTAATTCAGGACTTCACCAGCGCATGGAAAGATATTTTCGGTATTTCTGCCGTACCAAGTTCTACAGACAGCACCCAGCTTTTCCGTGCCTGCCGTGACATAGAGAGCGGCCGCAGTCTTGCCAAGTTCATCAAGGGCTATAAGGATATTGAGCAGCAGATTGCCGCCTACCAGTTCTGCCAGCCGATCCGTGAGGCAATTGAGCTTTTCGAATCATGGCTTAACGAGCGTGACCCGCAGAAGTTCTTCAACCTCGTCATCGCAGCCAAGAATGAAGCAAAGGTACTTATTGACAAGTGCAAGGAGGTGGTGCAGTTTACTCACGACCAGCTTGATACATACAAGCAGCTCATCCAGTTCCAGACCGACAACCAGTATAACTTCCCATTCGTTCCAATGGAGTTTCAAGGAGCAGTCACAGATTTCAGCAAACTGAAAAACGATCCATGGCCTATTTCTGGTCTTCGTGGTTACATCAAGCTGCAGCGCCAGTTATCAGGTATATTGGATGGTGTACGTGATGAACTCCGTGAGAAGATTAAAGCAGCCTATAATGATATGTTCGACTATCTGAAGCAGGTTGCCGAGAAACAGCATGTTCCAGAGAGTGTACTTTCTGACCGTGAAACCGTTATCCGTGTCAAGACCACTCCAACCAATATTCTGGTACTGCAGAACAATGCCAATACAGATACGTTCTATCAGGAGCAGGTGGATAAGATTATGTCTTATAACCCTCCTCAGCCAAAGCCTGATGAAGATGAGGACGACCCAGTTCCAGTTAAGCGCATCCGCAAGGCATCCTTGCAGACGAAGACAAAGTTGCCTATCACGAATGCAGAGGATATAGAACGTTACCTGGAAAGTCTGCGCCAGCAGCTCGAAAAGCTGCTTGTTGACCAGGATGGCGTAATGATTATTAAATAATTTATAATGTACAATTATGGCAGAGATACGTATTAAAGACATAAATATAAGCATTTGGAATCATCAGAAAGTTCAGTTTTCTGCACACCCAGATGTCAATATTATCATGGGCATCAACGGCAGTGGTAAGACTACTTTTCTGAGTAGTCTGTATAAATCTTTGACTGAAAACATGAAAGGTACAGAGAATGTTGTTTATTTGCCATCCATTGACAACATAGCAATGAGAGACAAACGAAAAACTGCAACAGCCCTTTCACAAGACTTGGATTATTACATCTACGATATGAAGACTGGTCCTTCATTGATGAGTCTTCGTATGTCTATGATTGATAGTTCCGAGGATGTGCAAACCGAGTTAAAATCTCGAATTGCTGATTTTCAGAATGCGGTTAATCGTCTTTTTGCATTGACCCACAAGCGGATAGAGATAGAGGGTAGCAAGTTTTCTGTCATCACGGAAAAAGGAAAATTGCCTGTAGGCGCATTGTCTTCTGGAGAAATGCAGATGCTACTAATTCTCCTGAGAGTATTTCTACTCAATGGTCGTAAAGCTGTGGTATTGATTGATGAGCCAGAAAACTCATTGGACATCGACTGGCAGTTTGAACTGGTCAACCTGCTTGTTCGTTTCAACCCCAATGCCCAGTTTTTCATTACAACCCACTCTCCAGCCCTCTTCGGTGAAGGATGGGGCGACAAGGTTTGGTACATGGAAGAAATTACTCAAAAGTAAAGCGTATGGACTGGATTAGTAAACAAGCCAAACTATACAGAAACCTTGCCCTTACCCATCGCTATCAGGCAATAGTGCATCTGGAGGATCAGGAAGATGAGAGATTTTGGGATTATCAGTTGCAACATGTCAAACCTGGGCGTTATCGCTATTTGTACTATAGCAAGAACAATAATGGCACTGATACCAGAGGATGTGAACAATGTCTCAGATTCAGACCATACCTTACAGACCATTTCTTTATCTGCATAGATAGTGATTTACGCCTACTTCGGGGTGAAGAAGGGTTAACTGCCAGCAATCATGTTGCTCAGACCTATGCTTACTCGTGGGAAAATCATCTTTGCGAGTCTGTTCATATTCAAGAGCGTATGAGACATAACATAGAGCAAGTGGATTTTGACATGAATGAGTTTATCACAGCATTCTCAAAGATAGTCTATACTCCTCTACGCTTTTTAATTCTCTACTCAGCAGACAGTAATCTGAACAAACTGTGGAATATCTCCAAGTTCAATGCTTGCATACCTTTGCAACCCAAACGCTCTGAATTGGACAATAACGGCAAGGAATATCTTTCGGTCATTAAATCCCGTTTTGAAGAAGGACTGAAAAATCTTTCAGAACAACCTACTGGCAAGATGGAATTCCTAACAGAGGAGAACGCTTATCTGCATATTCAAGGGCATTTACTTTATAAGATGATTCTCCATATCGGCACTCTACTTTGTAGAGGAACAGGCGTTGCTTTCAAGAGCAACATTCTTGATAAAAGCCTGCACACCAATGGTTATGATGAGATAGAGTCTTTACAGAAAGACTTGCATAAGATTCTTATTCAATAAATACAAAAAAGTATGGACACAAACAGGATTAAACGCTTCGCAACCGAAGCACGAAATATACTGAAAGCCGGCATTGCTGCCAAGATTACTACGCTGGGCTTCGACAAGAACGGCAATGTAGCTGAAGAGAACAAGCCTCAACTCATGCAGGGCGGTTCGCTCTGGAATGAGCAGTTGCAGACAGAGGGCTTCTACCATCAGTGGATGTCCCTCTACAATCGCATTCAGCAGATAGGTATCATTGATGTGTATGAGGAAGCTGCCTACACCTGGTTCAACCGTCTCTGCGCCATCCGAATCCTGCAGAAGAACAATCTTTGCGGTCCTGTTCTTGCCTATGCTGATGCTGCACGCACTCCTATTATTGTAGATGAAGCCCGACAAGGACGCATTCCACAGATGGAGGAAGACATGCGTCAACGTCTTGTTGAACTTCTGGACGATGACACCAAGGTGACAGAGCAGTTTGCCATTCTTATTACTGCTTGGTGCCACGACAACCCTATCATCAATAAGTGCTTCGGCAGTATTGCCGACTACACTGAACTACTTCTGCCAAACAATATCTTGACTGAAGGCGGTTTTGTGGACCTTTTAAACCATACCGAATTTATCACCGACGAGGACTTCCAGTCACCTGAGTTGATTGGATGGCTTTATCAGTTCTATATCTCTGAGCGCAAGGACGAGGTGTATGCCAAGAATGGCAAGTTTGAGACGGATGAGATTCCTGCAGCCACACAGATCTTCACCCCTAACTGGATTGTGAAATACATGGTGCAGAACACCGTGGGAAGAATCTATCTGGACAACAATCCATACGAGACTCAGCTGCAAAAGAAGTGGCGTTATCTTGTTGAACCTTCAAAAAAGTCAAGCAACGATACTATCTTGAAGTACAACGAATTAGAGGATTTAAAGGTAGCTGACCTTGCTTGCGGTTCAGGTCATATTCTCAACGAATGTTTCGACCTCCTCTACGACCTTTATATTGCCGAAGGCTATGGTCGTGGAGAGGCTGTGGAGAATATCTTCAGCCACAACCTCACGGGTATCGACCTCGACACCCGTGCAAAGCAGTTGAGCCAGTTTGCCCTTTTGCTGAAGGCTTGCCAGAAGGATGCGGCATTTGCAGATGCGCATTGTATGCCTAATGTATTGGATATGCCCAAGCCATGGAACAGAGAAACACAAGGTCCTATTCAGGACATGCTTCATATCTACTTCCAAGGCAAGGCTACTGACCAACAGAAGGGAGAAATTATGAATTGCTTCGACCTTATGCATAATGCCGACACCCTCGGTTCTATCATGAAGTTCGACATCTGCAAGAACACACGTTTGCTTATCAAACAGACTACTGATTACTGGTGCAGTCAGGAGATTGTACCAGAGGAAGTGCGTACACCAATCACTGCATTCAAACTGATTCTTGCCTTGACTGAGAAGTATCATGCGCTCGTGATGAACCCTCCATATATGGGCAGTAAAAATATGAATGGTGTGCTGAGCAAGTATGTAAAGGACGAGTATAAGGACGGCAAGGCTGACCTCTTCTCTGTTTTCATGCAGATGGGTATGGAGCATCTTGCAACAAATGGCAAGATGGCGCAGATCAATATGCAGAGCTGGATGTTCCTCAGTTCGTTCGAGAAGTTGCGCACGCTGTTCTTGAAGGCTTATAACATCGACAATATGCTGCATCTCGGTCCTCGCACGTTCGATGAGTTGTCGGGTGAGGTGGTGCAGAATACTGCGTTTGTACTCAGTAAGCATGAGCCTGCCTCACAGGGTGGCGTGTACTATCGTCTCGTTGATGGCAAGAATTGTGCGGATAAGGAACAACTATTCCTTTCACATATAAATGGAAATGAAGATGGCAACCGCATTTATTATCCTAATGTGGAGCAGAAGAATTTTGAGAAGATTCCGGGAAGCCCGATTGGGTATTGGATTAGTGATAATATGATTGATGCTTGTTCTTATGGCTTAATGGATAATTATGCGGCACCTAAAGCGGGATTGGCAACAGGAGACAATAATAGATTTCAACGTTTATGGTCTGAAGTTGCATATACAAACATTGGGTTTAATATAAAAGATACAAATGAGACAATTGGTAATCCAATAAAATGGTATCCTTGTTTAAGTGGAGGAAGAAGTAGAAAGTGGGGATGCCATGAAGAATATGTTGTAAATTGGTATAATGATGGGTATGAAATAAAACATTTCATGGGGAATAACGGACGTTTGGCCTCACGCCCTCAAAATACACAATATTATTTTAAGGAAGGATTAACATGGAACAAAATCAGTTCTAATGAATTCTGTGTAAGATATAAGTCTGTTGGTAATATCTATGATGACACAAGCAGATGTGCGTTTGTATCAGACAAAGATAGTTTATTTTATCTTATAGGTATACTATGTTCTAAACATTAGTATGGAATATCTAAAGATTTATAATCCTACGATGAGTTTTACCAATGGAGACATTAGTCGAATTCCTATCAAATTCATTGATAATAAATCCTCAATAAAAGCATTAACTCAGCAAAACATCGCCATCAGCAAATCTGACTGGGACGCTCACGAAACCTCCTGGGATTTCCAGCGCAACGAGCTCTTATCTATCGACACCTCCACCTACATGGAGAACATCGAATACAAGATGGAGAAGCATTTCGAGGAAACAGGCGAACATATTGACATTTCCCCTGCTCCCCCAAAGTTAGGCAGTCTGGAATGGCGCATGGAGCAATACAAGACGAAGTGGGAGCGCAAGTTTATGCAGCTGCATAAGAACGAGGAAGAGCTCAACCGCCAGTTCATCAACATCTATGGCCTGCAAGACGAGCTGACTCCTGATGTTCCACTGAACGAAATTACTATCCTTCAGCAGGGAGAGATTGATGTAACAGATAATGGCATTACCTGGAACGAGAATGTAATGACCAAGCAACTCATCAGCTATTCTGTGGGCTGTATGCTCGGACGCTACCGTCTTGACAAGCCAGGACTCCACATTGCCCACCCTAACCCTACCGATGAGGAGATTGCTCCTTACGAATACAAGGGGGAACAATGGGAAATAGATGACGACGGCATCATGCCGCTCATGCCAAACGACTGTGGCTTCTCAGACAACGCCTCAGCCCGCTTTGCCGACTTTATCCGTGTAGCATTGGGCAACGAGGATCATGTGGCAAACCTCAACTACGTGGAGCAATGCCTCGGCAAGACACTGGAGCAATACTTCGTAAAGGACTTCTGGAAAGACCACAAGAAGATGTATCAGAAGCGCCCTATCTACTGGCTGTTCTCATCCAAGAAGGGAGCCTTTCAGGTCATCGCTTACATGCATCGCATGAATGCCTACACCGCAGAGAGAGTAAGATCCAAGTATCTTCTTCCTTACATCGAACATTTGGAGGCAGAAATCGACAAGCTTGATGCTCGCCGTGCTGAACTCTCTACCAAAGAGACCAAGCAGCTGCAGGCTCTGCAGAAGCAACTCGATGAGTGCCGTGAATACCACGAGCGCCTGCAAGTAGTAGCCGAGCAAGCCATCAGCTTCGACCTTGACGACGGCGTGGTAGTGAACTACGCTAAGTTCGGTGATATATTACAGAAGATAAAATAAACAAAATATACGCAATGGATAAACAACAGATTGCAAATCTACTTAGAATACAACATGCAAGCAGGACAGATAAACTTGTTGTATTTGTCGGAGCCGGGGTTTCACAGAACTCCGGCATTCCAACGTGGAATAATTTGATTTGTTCTATGATGGAAGAACTTCCAAGTGAATTAAGCAAAGAAAATGATGTGCTTAAATTGGCACAAATGTATAAGGATTCACGTGGACATAAGGAATATATGGACAAGATCAAAAATGTTTTGCTCTATAATAAGGCAGTTCCAAATCCATTGCATAAAAGCATTATTGCACTTAATCCGTGTCATATTATCACTACAAACTATGATGATTTGGTTGAGCAAGAATTAGCCAATGAATTTAAGCAATATGACATCATTAGGGAAGACAAGGATATTCCGCAAATGGAAAAGCAGCATTGTTTGGTAAAGATGCATGGAGATTATGCAACCGACAATATAGTTCTTACGGAGAAAGATTATTTTGACTATAAAAATAATTTTCCTCTGATAAGGGCTTTTGTACAGTCCCTTTTTGCAAGTAAATTGGTGTTGTTCGTTGGTTTCTCCTTTGCAGACTTGAATCTTAAGATGATAATGAACGAATTACAAAATATTCTTTCAGAAGATATGCAGAGAGCTTATTTATTATCTTATGACACCCCTGATGATATAACAAAAAAATATTTCGAGGAAAAAGGAGTCAATATTTTACATTTTTCAGAGGAAGAACTTGATAGTATTAATGGTGCTGCATATCCATCAAATACCTTGTCTGGTATAGGACAATACACAGACAAAACTCTTCATGCTATAAAGAATTATAATGCCATATCAAAAGAAGATTTGGTACTATATCTCTATGAACGTATCAAGCCATATCTTAGTGAATTAAAAACTTTTGGTGACGGGTTAAGATGTTTTTTCCCAGAACCTGAGAAAATGTATTGGAACACACATTCCGAGGGACTACAGACAGGCTTGGAGTATTTTAAGAAAATGGCAAAAGAATTGAAAACAAATCAGGCAAAAAGAAATTTTCTTATTAAACATCCAACCATAAATGTGCGACAACTTCTACAGATAGCTTATTATAACTATCTGTATAAGATTGATGGCATAGAAATTATAGATAACAATTATCTTCAACATATTGATAAATATATAGGCTGCTCAACTCAGTACTATATCCATTGCTTTGATTCTGTAAATGTAAATAAGAAACTGAGGAGTTTGAGAACCCGTCAAAATACTTATACCATTGAAGATTTGGAGTTGCCTTATGCATTGTATATGTTGGGTGACTATAGAGAAGCATATCGTATCTATGCCAAGTTGTTGCCGTTATATTGGGAAAGACAAAGATATATATTGTATTTTATATGCAGATACAATTTATGGTCAATACGTCATGGGGTTTATTTTCAACTTGTACTTTCAAATGAATATGATGTTGACAAAGAAATAGAGTTAGCTACAAGCGAAAGTCTTGAAACTATTTTGGGTAATTTACCATTAGATGCAGAGATTAAGACGATTTTTCAAGATTTGATTTCATTCAGATCTATAGGAAGTCATGCTCTAAGTACAGAGCATTTAAGGGAAGAAATATATCAGCAGAGAAAGTCTGCAGAGAAAGGAGGTTGCTCTATAAACAGCAATATTGTTCGACTCATGTCCTTATATGAGCGTGAGTCTATGTTTTCATGGGCGAACTATATCATTTGTGATAACAATGGCTATTTTAAATCTATTTGCGAAAACAACGCAATAGGTATTCTTAATAGCTTTGCTACTCCATCAGCAACGATGTTCGGAGGATTGGCTAGATGTACTAAAATTACATCCTTAGATAACAAAATGTTGGAATCTTTGATTTTCAGCATAGAGACCAAACGTCTTAAAGCTATCTTTAAAGGGTATGAAATTCGTTCTCTAAAAATCGACAATGATGGAATAGAGTATATAAATTTATGCCTTGGCGGATTAGTAGAAGAGCAAATACTGGCTTTCAGAGAGGAAGATTGCTTGTATAATCCTCTTCGAAATCTTTTACTTCTTGTGAGTAAATCTAAGGAAGAAAAAATAAACAAAGAAGATTTATATAAAGTACTCATTAAGTATCAATCACAAAATCATTCTATGCAGTTTGATAATATCTTAATAGAAGAAATATTGGAAAACTATTCTCCTGATGAAGCCTCGGCAAAAGCTCTATTGTGGAAATTACTCTGTACAACTTCCGATTATCAAGAATATGCTCAATGCATATTCAAAATAGTCAAAATTTTACATGATGCCAATATAACTTATGATGAGTTTGGCTTTGATAAGTTGCAAAATAAGGAAAATATTATTACAGAAATAAGTTTTATCTATTCAATAGTTACAGGTGAATTGCGGGATGAAATACGGGAATTTTCTTTGTCGAAAATTGGAAATTTGCATAATTTCATTTGCTTCATCAAGCATAATGAAATAGAAAAGTTTCCTGTAGAACGTTTTGAAATTCTGCTAGAAAAAGACAAGAATAAGCTAAGAGACGAAACGCTCTTTCTTCTTGCTGAAATAAGGAAAGATTCTCGTTATAAACAGCTAAACGGATATATTGATGAACTTGCAAAAGAGAATAATTGCTTACAATTTTTCCTTTCCCCGTTAGATTATCCTGAACCCAAAAATATAAATATTAATTGGCTTTTGGATTTTAATGAAGAAATAGGTGCAAAATTGTTTAAGAATAATATCTACAAGGAAAAATTAAAATGCTTTATAATAGAAGGACATGCTTCACAAAGTTATAAAAAACAATTAATGAAATACTTGTAAGCTTTAGATAAAAATATGGTACAAGATAGAATATACAATTACTTCGAACGCAATCCACAACTTCATGTGCTCTTCATCTTCGACAGGATGAACATTATCCAGAACGAACTGGATGAGATGAAGCAGTGGAATGAAAACTATATATATAAGGTGTTTGATGGTGCGTGGTTCAATGCCAAGTATGCCATCGAAAATGATTGGAAGGACAAGCATGTTGTTCTGCTCTTCCCTGAACAGGTATATCCTCATACAGAGGAACAACAGCTCAGTTTCCCCCTACTCGACATGCTGAAAGCCAACATGGAATATAAGGAAGAAGATTACGCCAGCTTCATGCAGCAGTATAATCTTCCGGAAAAATTCCGTAGTTTCGTGAAGAAGAACATTGGCGAAATCATGTCGTCTAAGGTAAGCAACATCCTTAATGGACATATTGACAGTACATCGTTCAGTGAGGATATGGTTTGCCGTGCCTTCATTTCCAATTATCTTGGCGAGAAGAAGCTGCAGGAATGGGAACAGCTCATTACCAAGATGATTATTCTGGATGGAATAGCAGAAGAGAAAAAGCGTACTGACTTCTGGTATAAGCTCAGCAAGAATTTTGATGCTTCAAAGGCATTATCAGAAAAGTTGGATAAGCTCTTTGGCTTAACTCCTAACTTTAACGCTGCCATCAAGATGAAAAGTGTGGCAGAGAGTTTGAAGTATAATAGCATCACTCAGCTTTTGGACGCTGTACCGGGAGACACCTACAAGCAGTACAAGATCAGCAATTCGGTAGTACTTGACCAAGTGAACAAAATCTATGAGTTGGGTACACACGACCGCCAACTGTCAGATAAATTTGCCCAGGCCATGACTATTTTGGCTGCAGACATCAAGGAAGAGGAAATCATCAACATCTATGGTATTGATGCCAACTACTACTATCTCACAGAGTCACTCTGCTGGCCAATCCTGAAAGAGATCGTAGAAGAGAAACTGATTGCAGACCCGGAGTTGGTGAACGAGCGCATGCGTGAGCTGTCGTTGAAACTTCCTGTAAATAGTGACATTCAGATTGCTATCCGTTTCATAGAGCAGTCAGCTTTATACTATGCTCAGGTAAGAGGTCTTGGTACACTGAAGCTCAACGGCACCAAGGAGTATGTGGAGAAATATACAGAAGAGTTCTATCTTGTAGATCTCTACTATCGCCGTACACTGGAAGCATATCACGAACTCATCACGAAGGAGAATCCTATAGAGCAGACATTGAGTTCTGCCAAGCGCCAGTTGGACTTGGAATATGCTAAGATGACTAACGTACTCAACCTCGAATGGCTGACATGCGTCGAAGAAAAAGGTGCATGGTTTACTGAAACCAGATTAAAGCGTCAGGAAGATTTCTACAAGAATGAGTCAGATACCAGCGTGAAGCAGGTGGTCATCGTATGCGATGCGCTGAGATATGAGGTGGCAAAGGAACTGATGCAGGAACTGGCCAAAGAGAAGCATATTGCTACAATTGATGCATACCAGGCAATGCTCCCTACTGAAACCAAGTACTGCAAGCCTGCTCTCCTTCCCCATCACTCACTGGAGTTGAATGGTACAGACATGATGGTGGACGGAACCCTGCTGACGACTACTGAACAGCGGACTGCCCATCTGGGCAAATATCGTGAAGGAGCCATTTGTACACGCTATGAAGACGTGATGAATGGAGATCAACAAGCTACGCGTGAACTCTTCAAACGTCCATTGGTGTATATATTCTATGACACGATAGATGAAGCTGGTCATTCACAAAGTCCGTTCGAGGTAATCAGTGCTTGCAGAAAGGCCATTGAGCAACTGACGGTACTGGTAAAGCGCCTGCATGCATCATGGAATGTAACAAATGTACTTCTTACAGCAGATCATGGATTCCTCTATAATGACATGAAGTTTGAAGATAAGGACAAACATAGCATTACAGACTCAGCTATAGAGAAGAAGACAAGATATTATCTCACAGACAGCAACGATACTTTTGAGGATATAGTAAAATTCCCTCTTGACAAAGTATCTTCTATTAAGAGCGCGACTCCTTTGCAGGTTGCAGTACCTATCGGAACTAATCGACTGGCAGCACCGGGGGGCTACAACTTTGCTCATGGTGGCGCATCGCTTCAGGAAATGATTATTCCTGTAATAAGAAGCCAGCAGAAGAGAACGAACAAGACAGAAAAGGTCGGCGTTGCTCTGATGAGCCACAACTTGAATATGGTGAGCAGTCGATTGAAGTTCCAGATGATACAGTCGGAAGCTGTAAGCATGACCGTGATGGAGCGTAAGGTGCTTTGCTGTATTTACAATGGTGACGATCCTGTAACCCAGGAAAAGGAAGTGACACTGAACAGCACCGATGCAACGAACTTGAACAATCGTGTGTTTGAAGTGACACTCAATCTGAATAAATCTGTCAATGCAAGTATGTTACAGCTTAGAATTTACGATGTGGATGACAAACTGAATCCACTTGTACGTGAGACAGTGAAGAACAATACAATGATAGAACAGGATTTTTGATAATTTATAATTTACAATTTATAATTTATAATTATGGAGAGTAAGTTGGAAAACAAAATACTAAATGCCTTCATAGGCAAGGTGGTAAGAAAGGATTTGGCTTTCCTCGTGAAGGGAGGCCTGCCTGTTCCTACCTACGTGTTGGAATACCTGTTGGGGCAGTATTGCGCCAGTGATGATGAAGAAATCATCAACGAAGGTTTGGAAAAGGTGAAGCAGGTCATCCAGAACAACTATGTTCACCGTGCTGAAGCAGAATCGGTAAAAGGTATCATACGTGAGAACGGCAGACATCGCATCATCGATAAAGTGACCGTTGTGCTCAACGAGAAGAACGATGAGTATCAGGCTACATTTGCCAACCTGGGATTGACAGGAGTACCTATAGGTACAGACTATGTGCGCAAGAATCCAAAACTACTCAGCGGCAATGGAGTCTGGTGCATTGTTACCATCGGTTATATCAGTGGTGAAAGTGTCAAGGTGAGATGGGAAATCCAGACATTGAAGCCTATCCAAATTTCAAATATCGACCTGCAGGAATATATCGACCAACGCAAGAACTTCACTACAGAGGAATGGATTGACTTCCTGATGCACACCGTGGGCCTGAACCCAGAAGCAATGAACCGCCGTGAGAAGTTCATCACGCTGGCTCGTCTTCTCCCTCATGTGGAGAACAACTTCAATTTCATGGAATTGGGCCCAAAGGGAACAGGTAAGTCTCATGTATTCCAGGAATTGTCTCCTTATGGCGTACTTGTCAGTGGTGGTGACGTAACCTCTGCCCGACTTTTCGTAAAAATCCAGGGCAACAAGGAGATTCTCGGACTGGTAGGCTATTGGGATGTAGTGGCATGGGATGAGTTTGAGCAACAGAAAGGCCGTAATGTGGACGCTATGCTTATCGACACGATGCAGAACTATCTTGCCAACAAGTCGTTCAACCGAGGTAAGGGAACCCACGAGGCAAGTGCATCTATGTCTTTTGTAGGTAATACCAAGCATACAGTGCCATATATGTTGAAGAACAGTCATCTGTTTGAGAGTATTCCTACATCATTTATCAAGGGGGCCTTCCTCGACCGCATCCATCTCTATAATCCAGGTTGGGAAATCAAGATGCTGAAGAAGAACAGTTTTTCCAAGGGGTATGGTCTTATTACTGACTACATTGCTGCCGTACTTCACGAAATGCGCAATGATGACAGAACTGCAGTGCTGAATGACTATGCGAAGTTTGACGGTTCACTCTCAGAGCGAGACCATCTTGCTATCCGCAAAACTTTCTCTGGCATGATGAAACTCATCTATCCTGATGGAAAGATGACAGACCAGGAGGCCTATGAGTTGGTTGACTTTGCTGCAGAAGGTCGTAAACGTGTGAAGGATCAGCTCTATATGATTGATGAAACCTTCATGGCAGAACCTGCAAAGTTCAAGTACATCAACCTTAAAACAGGTCTCGAAGTAAGCATTGAAACTTTGGAGAAAGTGAGCAATCAGATAATTGAACATACTACAACTGAGGATAATACAGAAGAAGCTGAAACTTCTACAGGAAATAATGATACTTCTACAGTAGCAACCAATGCAGTGGGAGGTTCGAATCAGCATCTGACCAAACGTCCGCGCATTCCTATTCTACAAGAAAAGAGTATGTCATTCAGAATGGGACAGACTGGCGTAAGTTATGAGAAGTTATTTGCACCTTATATGAGAGAAGCAAAGGAAATAACCGTTGAAGATCCATATATACGTGCTCCATGGCAAATCAAGAACTTCATGGAATTTGCTCTGATGCTTATCAACACTCGTCCTGTAGATGACTTGAAACTGAACCTTTTCACTAATGAAGAGGAAGACAAAATACCAGATTTGATTGACAAGCTTGATGACATCAAGGATGACCTTGCTTCTTATGGCATTGAGTTTACATACAAGTTCAGAGACTTCCATGACAGATGTATCAAAACAGATACAGGGTGGACAATTACACTTGGACGTGGTCTTGACATATTTGAAAAATATAGTCCCTACTCTATCGCATCATCAAAACAGAATATGCGTAAGTGTAAGGAGTTTACTGCGACATTCATGAAGACTAAAAATGCATAAAACCTAAGTCTACTTAGTGCTAAGTAATTCATTGGGCCTTCAACCCGTTAAAGCGAAATCCGAAAATTGAGTAATTTATAATAATGAAGAAGATACTTTTTCTACACGGATTCTTTGCCAAGGGTAGTTGCCCGATGGCGAGAGTCTTGAAAGAGGCGTTTGTCATACAACTACCGAGCGGGAGGTAAAGACCAGGTACGCTCCTCCCCTTGCCCAGAAAATAATGATGGAGTCCTCTGCTAAGGAAGAAAGATATTTCCAACAATTTAAGGGTAGCAAATACAAGTTCTTCCATTCAGTATTCGACTCTGAAACCCAAGAGCGCATGGTAGTTTATCAGGCCCTCTATGGAGACCAAATCAGTTGGGTACGTTCTGAAAAGTTCTTCTCCGGGAAAGTTGCAACGGACGGCAAAACTTTCAATTGCTTCACAAAAACAGACAATAATAATTATGGAAACATTCAATGACGTAATAAATAGCGATCAACTCGTTTTGGTTGATTTCTTTGCCACATGGTGCCAACCTTGTAAGACTATGCACCCCATTTTGGAACAGGTGAAGAGTGTATTGAAAAGCCGCATTCGAATTATCAAGGTCGATGTAGATAAACATGGCGCAACTGCAAGCCTATACCGCATTCAATCGGTGCCCACGCTGATACTCTTCCGCAACGGAGAGGTCTTGTGGCGCACAAGCGGTGTGGTTGATAAAGCCGAACTGCTGGCAACGCTTGATCCATTCTTGACATAGAATGCGATTGCAATAAAGGAGTAACAACAAAGGATGAGTATGAAACAGATAGAAACACTCGTTTTTGATTATGGTGGTGTCATCGTGAATATTGATGATGCTTCTGTTGTGAAAGCCATGGAGAGCCTGGGCGTTACGATGTTCAAGCGACTAATCCATTACCGTAAGATCAAGCGACTGATATACCAATATATCAATGGTCTGGTGGCGGAAGCTGTAACTTTGAAAGAGATGCTGAGTCTTTGCCGCAAAGGAACCTCAACCGAGGATATAGAGGAAATCCTCGAAGAATTGTGTGGCAATCTGCCTGTGGAAAGACTGGAAGCATTGGTCAAACTTCGGAAGCGATACAAGGTTTATCTGCTCAGCAACATCAACAACACGCTTTGGCAGAAATCAGTCAGCCTGATGAAGCAGTTGGGATATTCCACAGACGAGTTGTTTGATGAAGTTTTCCTCTCATACGCCATGCGGAAAGAGAAGCCTTCCGTCGAAATCTATGAAGAGATGACGCAGCTGACAGGATTGAATCCTGCCACTACCCTCTATTTCGACGACCGTGCAGAGAATGTCCAAGCTGGTAGGAACTTCGGTTTCCAAAGCGTACTGGTAAAGACCAATCATTTGGAAGAACATCAAGAATGGCAAGATATTAACAAGAATACAAAAGAATAATCTTTGCGCATAACTTTGGTGGCTCTTTGGAGGTTTCGAGGCTGCCATCGGTTATTTCACTGGCAGTCTTGCTCTTGCATGTACCATCACCGACATTCCCTTTGCGATATAGGCATTCAAGATTGGTCTGATCCGCCTATGGCCTTTGGGTTCTACGATAAGTGAAGCGAATAGTCCAACAGGTCGCATTCGTATTCCGTTGATTTTACTCTGGCTAATATTCGGAGGCCTGTGAGCTTGCCTCACACATCTGTTTTCGGCTTTCTTTTATATATCACGATCATCGGAAATCCCTGGAGAAAACAACATTTCAAGATGGGTGGACTTTCGCTCGCACCATTCGGCAAAGTAGTGGAATTGAGATCTTAAAGAAATAAGAAAAAACAAATGAAGGGTATGACATTACACAGTTGCCTCGTCTGTTATCTTCTTGCCATTAATGCAGTAACATTTATCGTGTATGGCATTGACAAATACAAAGCTAAGAAAGCCAAGTGGCGCATTTCGGAAGCCACACTTTTGTTGTTGGCTGTACTTGGAGGAAGCGTTGGAGCATGGGTGGGAATGAGAATCTGGCACCACAAGACGATGCACAAGAAATTCAAATATGGCATTCCTGCCATTCTGCTTATACAGATTGCGCTAATGGCGTATTTACACATGAATCTTTGAAAACAAATAGTTTGAAAGAAATATGGCAATGACTATTGATACAACGATTCTCTGTTCTCTTCTTCAAAAGAAGTTGTTTGAACCTGAGGGAGTATATTACCCTATCTGGCAAGCCATGCAGAATGATGAGGAGTTGACAGCCGTAGTTCGCTCACGACAACTTCATATCTATCGCGACGGCAAGAAAATTCTCATTCTCGCTGGCAAGGCTCAGCCGAAGATTATCAGAGAGGATAAACTGAATGAATTGATTAACAAAACAATATAAATGATTAAGAAAGAAGAAGTTATATCTTTTGTATGGCAGCATATTCTGCTGCTCGTTTCGCTCTATGTAATGACATTCGGAGTTGCTGCATGTGTGCGAAGTCAGTTAGGTTCAAGTGTTATTTCCACCATCCCTTACGTGATGGCTTCAGCAGGAACAATGCTTGACTACATTCCCCAATGGACTATCGGTGGCTACACCATCATGATGAACGCCATCTTCGTGGTGCTGCAGATTCTGATTCTGAGAAGAAACTTCGAGTGGGTGCAACTCTTCCAGCTCGTCATCGGCTTTTTCTTCGGAATGCTAATAGACCTCAACATGATGCTTACGGAGTGGATGGTTTCAGAAAATATTCTGGTCAATGCCCTTGTGCAGATAGCCGGTTGCACCATCCTTGGTTTCGGAATCGCCATGGAAGTGAAGTGCGGCTCAGTAACCATGCCTGGCGAGGGCATTTCCATTGCCATTCACAAGGTTACCGGCTGGCCATTCCCTAAAGCCAAGATTCGGGTGGACATCACGCTCGTGGTCTTAGCCGTTTTGTTCTGTTTCCTACTTCTCGGTTCATGGAAATGGGAGATTGTGGGCATCGGAACGCTCTTCGCCATGGTCTATGTAGGAGTTACGGTTCGCCTATTCAATAAACATCTTGTGTGGTTCAACCGCCTGCTCCACTATCGCCCAGGCTGCCGCAGATATGTTTACGGACTGGCTCGATACATAAGAAGACAGATGTAACATCAATATTATTTAAGTTCAACGGATAAAGTTAGACTTTTTTTACGCCGGATTTGAAATCCACCGTTAAAAATATAAAGAACGAAACATATATGATTACTATGAGGAATGGGATTTATTGGAAAGGCATTAAGCAACGGATAGGCAGATTCTTTGAGAAGGTGCACGAATGTATTCTTATCTTTACCGACTGGCTGGGGTAAGCGCACATAGTAGATAGACTGCGTAAATAGACTGCAAAACATTGAAATAATTAATGGAAACAGAAAGAATTTTACTTCGCCATTGGCAGGAATCGGATGCCGAGGCGCTCTTCAAGTACGCCTCAGACCCAGACGTGGGACCTCGTGCAGGATGGCCAGCACATAAGTCTGTAGAAGAAAGTCGGGAGATAATCCAGACATTCTTCCATAATGAAACGACATGGGCGATTGTGTTGAAAGAAACTGGCGAGGCTATCGGCTGCATCGGCTACTACACCCATGAAACCAGCAACATCCCTATCGAAGGGAACGACTGTGAGGTGGGCTATTGGGTAGGAAAACCTTATTGGAACAAAGGAATCTGCACCGAAGCCTTGAAATTGATGATTGACTACTGCATACAAGTGAAGCATTTCGAAAACATATGGGCAGACCATTTCATCGGCAATCCTGCATCGGGAAAAGTCATGGAGAAATGCGGTTTCGCAGACACCGGAATGCTGAACCGATGCAGCCAGCTCGTGGGTGGCGACAAGAATATGGTAAAAGTATTTAAGTACAAAGGGTAAAAATAAATGAATACGGATTTTCCGAAAATATATTCAGCCACAGGCATGATGGAGCTGATTCAGAAAATCGGTTTCCTCCCTCTCCTTGATAGTGGCATTGAAGGTTTCTCTGCCGAGGACATCGTAGATGAAGACTGTCGATATGTGACATTTCCTGAAGGCGGTTGGGATTGGCCGCTATGGAAATGGAAGGGCGAAATTGTGCAGGAAATGCCGTGTATGTATGGAAAGTTCTTTAACAAGAAAGCAGGATTCATCAGCCAGGAATGGTGGCCCGACTTCTGCAACTACAGAAGAAGCAAATTTCCCCGTCCAGATGAAGATTCAATAGAAGGAACCATTCTCAGCACGCTTCAATCTTCTGGCAGTCTCATCACAAGAGAACTTCGGGCAGCCTGCGGTTTCACGGGTAAGGGAATGAGAAGCAAGTTTGACGGTTATCTCACCCGATTGGAAATGGCGACTTACATCGTGACCGAGGATTTCATTTATCCTCGCGACAAGCACAATCATGAATATGGCTGGGGGTGGTCGCTGCTCAATACTCCCGAAGATCTCTATGGCAGGGAGGCTTTCCAATGCAATCGCACTCCCCAAGAGTCTTATAAGAGAATTTTCGAGCATCTGAAAGGAATTCTGCCTGATGCTTTGGATAAACAGATTATTAAATTAATTGGATAAAAAATCAAATTAATTAGGATAAAAATGAGAAAGAAATCAAGAGCTATGGATAGTGAGTGGGCTTTGGAAGTAATGCACAAGGCTCCGTATATAACGGTCAGTTTTATTGACGAAGACGGCAAACCTTATGGTTTACCCCTGTCACTCGCATCAGATGATGATATGAATTGGTATTTTCATGGTGCCTTGGAAGGCAAGAAGCTGGAGGCAATCAAGGCTCATCCCGAGGTTTGCCTTTCAGCCGTAACCCGTTGTGCGCCTACGGTTGGTCCAAAAGACGGCAGTTTCACCCTGCAATTCAAATCAGCCATCGCATTCGGTAAGGCTGAAATAGTGACAGATGAAGCAGAAAAGATTCATGGTCTCCGACTAATCTGTGAGCGCTTCCTTCCTCAACACATGGATGCTTTCGATCAGAGCATCGCCCGTTCCCTATCGCGCACGGCTGTAGTTCGCATCACACTTACTGAGCCACCAACCGGCAAGCGCAAGCAGTATGATAAAGAAGGCGTGGAAATGAAATATGGAAGAATGGAATAAAGAGGCAATTTATAGCAGCCGAACACTATGCCGAAGTTCTTCTGAAGGTACCATTTGGC
>JABLTL010183738.1_pt1 | contig 36634 bp, 28 predicted proteins | sample 7160151 | NCBI WGS metagenome assembly JABLTL01 (sample SAMN14651223, study PRJNA627086) | human gut metagenome | isolation source: feces | host: Homo sapiens
GTGGCCAAAGGGGACAGACTGTAAATCTGCTGCTTATAGCTTCGGTGGTTCGAATCCACCTTCCCCCACCAACTCCGCACCAATTTTGGTGCGGAGTTTCTTTTGCTTTGCGGGGGAATGACCGACTTTTGCTTCCTAAAAGTTACCTCTTTTTGAGCTGAATTTGATTTGACTGTAACCGTGACCGTAACGCCGAAATTTTGCGGTCAAACAGCGAATGCTATGCTCCCTGCACTGTGCGGATAAAATCGGTCATTCTCTTGGCGCTTTCTCGCTTCATACCAGGTGTTGCGTGGGCGTAGGTAGATAGCGTGAATGAGGCAGTAGCGTGACCCAGGTTCTCTTGCAGCGTTTTAATATCGTCCCCAGCACGGAGACTGTTGACGGCGTAAGTATGGCGAAGGTCATGGAATCGAAGATTGGGATTTCCCAGCTTCTTCATAATTCGCTTGAAGTTCTGATAGAGCACCTTGTTGTTGATGTAACGGCCAAACTCTGTGGTGAATACCAAATTGTCAGAATTTGACCAGCCATCCCCTAACGTGGCTGCCCAGACTTCTTGACGCCGCTTTTGCAGCTTCAGAACTTCCATAACCTCGTCGGCTACAGTCAGTACACGGGTCTTGTCATTTTTTAGACTGGCAAACCGAAATTCAGTATCGCCTTTGACCCGGTTATGCTGCTTGTTAATTAGCAGCAGACCATGCTCAAAGTCCACGCAGTCCCAGGTCAGCCCCAGAAGTTCGCCTTGGCGTAAGCCTGTGAATACAGCCACGAACAAGGGATACTCATGTTTGCTGCCCTTGATGGCATGAAGGAACTTTCCAATATCCTCCACGTCCATGGCCTCAACCTGCTTTTTCTCTACACGCGGAGGAACGGCGGCATCTGCTGGATTGACTTTAATATAGCCCAGCAACTTTGCCTGCTCCAATGTGCGGTGCAGAACACCGTGGATATTGCGCACAGTCTTGGGGGACAGCTCCTGTTCTTTTAACAACCCAGTGTAAAGCTGCTGTATATCTCGGGTTGAGAGTTGCTTTAATGGGAAATCCCCCAGAGCCGGTTTGATATGGACACGGATGTGTTCCTCGTAGGCGCTTCTGGTGGCAGGCTTGATATTCATGGCATAGTTTGTCAGCCATTCATCCAGCCATTGTGAAACTTTCATCTTGGATGGTTCCGCATAAGTGCCACCGTCGATTTCGGAAGCAATCTTGGATAGTGCCTGCCGGACCTCCTTTTGGGTCTTGCCATATACGGATTTACGAATGAGCTTCCCTGTTTTGGGATTATAGCCGTTGCAGTACACTCCTTCCCATCGGCCATCTGCTCTTTTGCGAATATAACCGCTCCCGTTTGCTTTCTTTGTTGCCATAATTTCCTCACTTTCCGTATGTATTTCGGGAAAACGGTCTATTACTTTTACCGCCATTATTATAACGCAATGCCCAATACAATGCAATTCTATCCACTGTATCCCTCCACCTGGGCTTGCTTGTCCAGCCACTGGAAAAATAGCTCCCGTCGAACTAGCAGACGCTTGTCCAGTTTCAGTGTGGGAAAGTCCAGTCTATGGAAAAGCTGATAGGCTTTCGCACGGGAAATCCCCAGGATATTGGCAACATCCGATGCCCCTAAAATCAAAGGAAGCTCCTCCGGAGAACGAACAATGGTATTTCCTTTACGCATACCTACCACCACCTTTCTTGGATACGTAAGTGGACTTTCTGCTTATGCTGGCTTGGATGATATAATCCCACCCAAGTCGAAGCCCGCAATAAGAGCACACTTCTTTTTCGGCCTGGTAAGGGTCCACTCTGCGAATAAATCCATTCTCTATTGAATTGTAGAAGCTTTTTGCGCAAGATGGACAGAGCACTACTGTGATTCTGTTCGTCCGGGCTGTCTTACGATTCATGGTTCTCTCCTCCCTGTGTTGAAAACAAAAATTTTCCAAGCCTTTTTACCCTTTTACATATGGCAGACTGCCTCTTGCCAAGAAATACACCGGCTTCTTCCTGCGTAAACCCATCAATTGCCAGCAGAGTTAAAAGCTCCTTATCCTGGTCCGGCAACTGTGACAGCCGCATATAGAGTGCTTCGTTCGTAACTTGTTCAATCCAGGAGTATCTGGGAGCACCTGTGCAATAAACATCCGTGTGGCTTAACGGCTCCATAAATTTGTAAAATAAGGTGGAGGCGTCCTCATTTTTGCCTGTGATGTCTGCGGTGAATGGCTGTTCCCATTTGGCCGCTGTACGTCTACGATTGAATACCTTAAGATCGAACTTGTACATCTTTTCTATTGCTTCCTCGCTCATTCCAGCTTCATGGTACGACTTCCGAAGTCGTTCCCACTCGCCGTCAAATCTTTTCCGTTCAAGTCCATAATTGAATTCCATAATGATCTCCTTTGAATTTTGATTTTGGGTTGGGTCAAAATTCCGGAGATCAGGGATATTGTGCCAGGCATTCCTGCCAGAGCGCATAAAACATAGGAAGTCCTTTCCGCGGAGTTATCCGGGAAAGGACTTCTTTTCATCGTACAAAGCGTAGCGGGCAGCAAAAAAGCACCGTAAAAGTGGAATCAAAATGGGTATAGTTATCCCATTGATTCCGACTTTGTACGGTGCTTGGTAGTCACAATCTGAAAGATTGGCTCCGCTTACTCGATTGTAAGTCGTGATATTCAGTTATTATTTATAGTATTTGGATTTCAATTGGCTGATTCCCCGCTGCCTGCGGAAATAGGCGAGGTCCAGCGTATCTACAGCTTTGCACTTAGGACATTTGGGCCGGATGTGGCCGACGGTGTCCGAATATACCTTTATAATAAGGTAGCCGCAGCGGGGGCAGCGGACATCACGCAGAGTCAGATCAGCAGAGTCCTTGGCAGACTGGTCAAGCCGCCGTTGGCGCTCCGGTGAGGCCGGAGGGATTGGCCGCGTGTATCGGCCATTCATGTGGATTGCCTCATTTGCAGGAAGTAATCCTGTATATCAAGGCGCTCTACCATATTATATTTTTTCAGCTGGATAAGCAGAGCCGAAAAGGAAACGCCCAATTCGGTTGCCATAGCGTTTACAGCTGGCTTGATGCCGGGATGGAGAACGCATTCCCCGTAGATAGGAATACGGTTCTGCCTTGTGTGCCGGCGCAGCGCACCTTGTACCAGGGGTTTTGGCATGAGAAGCAGGGCTGCCATTGTATTTGCCTGACATTCGCCAAGGGTCAAGCGCTCCCGAAGCTCCTGGAAGTTATAGTCCCGTTCCTGGTCGTAATCCCGGTCAAAGCAGGCGGGATTGTGCAGGGGGTCTGCCCGGTTAATCAGGAAGTGTCCTATTTCGTGAGCCAGGACGAAGCGCCTACGGCAGTTTTCGGATGGCTGTTGCAAAAAGGAATCAAGAATAATCGTGTCTTTTGGGTAGACAACGCCGACACGTTGGTTATCCCGCTTTACATACAGCGGATACGAGCCATTGGAAAGATACCCGATTTTGTCCATATCGTCCTCCATGATTTGCTCATACAGGACGGGCAGGCCAAGGAATCGGGCCACGCTGTCAATATCGATTTGGCCGGATTCCTGTTGGCCGCAGGCCACTTGAATCAGAGCGGAAGCAATTTCTTCAATCTCTTTGTTTGAAATAAATACTTTCATCGATAAACCTCCTCATAGTGAAAAACCGCATCCCTTGAGAGGAAAAGGATGTTTCCGGACTGGACAGTGTTTTTCAGCAAAGCAACAGAAAACGACGGCTTCCCGTTTTCCGTGGGTGGAGCGCTTCACTGAGAGACATTAACTTCGGATGGCATCATTATAGTGGGCGACATAATAAAAGTCAAGAACAAATGTTCGCATATTTGAAAATTTTTAGAAATTTGTCAGGCGTGGATAAAGTGCGATAGTATAATAGATATGGCGGCAATGACTGGATTTTGTGGGTGGAAAAATAGAAAAAGCTTTCGTCAAGTATAGCATTTGACGATATATGGCCGAAATTTCCCTACGGAAACACAGATTTTCTCTATCTTCCTGACCATTTTCCTGACGGCAAATGCGCTTGCTAAGCAATGACAGATAGGGTGCTTGCCGCTTCCAGGGCGCTGCGTTTAGCATCCATTGAGGGGTGGACATACATTTGAAGTGTTACCTGTACGCTGGCGTGTCCGAGAATTTCAGACAGTGATTTAATATCCATGCCGCGGGCGATACAGCGAGTCGCAAAAGAATGGCGCAGCGTGTGGAAATTTCTGACGGGGATTTCCAGGTCTTTCAAAAATCTCTGAAAGCGATATTGTAATGTTCGTGGCTCCATAGGTTTTTCACTGACGGTAAACAGATAGTCATTCTGTCCTGAGCGGAAAGTACGCAGCACAGAAAGCATTTTTGCCGTCAGCGGAATTGTCCTCTGGGAATTGTCAGTCTTGGGGGCTTGAGTGACCAGTTCTGTGCGACCACCATAGTTGATCCGGTAGGCGGTGCGGCGAATATGCAGCAGGCCACTGGTGAAATCCACATCGGACCAGCGCAGGGCGCAAGCCTCGCCCAGCCGGATACCAGTCTCCAGGCATAGCAGGAAAGCAGCCGTGCTTGGCGTCGGTGCATGAAGCACGGCGGCACTGATTTTCCGACTTTCCCACTCGCACAGGACTTCCATAGGCTTCTGCTTGACCGTGGGGGCATGGATTTCTGCCGCTCCTGCATACTGGAACTTTCGTCTGGCCAGTTTCAAGGCGGACTTGATAATGACGCAAATATCGTTTACCGTCTTTCGGGACAACCCGCCCTTTCCGTCCAAGCGTCCGGATTGCAGCTTTTTATTGACAAAGGCACTCAAGGTGTCCTCTGTCAGGTCACAAACTCGATGTTCCCCTAATTCCGGCTGAATGTGACCGGAAATAAGTGCTCGGTAACGCTCCCGGCTGGTTGGCTTGATTTGTTGGTTTTCAGCCTGCCAGAACCCCAAAAGCTCCATTACCGTCATTGTGCAGTTTCGGAGCAAATGTTTCCTGGTATTCTCCCGGCAATCTACCAGCTTCTGGCGCACGGAATTATAAGATGTGCCATATACGGAGTGATAAATTGCCCGCCCATCCGGCTTCCTATCTGCAATATAGCGACCTTCCCATCGCCCATCCCGGCGTCTGTAAATGTTTTCCCCTCGTCGCGGCATAGAGGCGCTCCTCCTTAGACCACTTTTTTGACGGCAATTACGGTGTAGCGAAAAAGATTCATTGTACTTTTGCATAAAAATATATCGATATTTTTGTCAAGATATACAAAGATTTGGCGTTCCTACGCTGTAACTCCCAATCTGAAACAATTCACGTTGACAATCGAACCGCTTATGATATAATAAGTGTGAACGAATAGAGAACTTTTCCGGGTAAAATGGCTTTCGTCGAGTGCTATACTTGACGAAATCGAGCCGCCCTAAGAAAGTCTCCAGCCGTCATACCTATAGTATGGCATGAAGTTCAAGGTTTTACACATCATCTCACAACTGAATAAGCTGCATGGCGTCACCCACTATGACTGCTCCGCAATTTTTGTAAGCCGGGGCAGGTGCGGTAGATTAGGAAGTCCGGTGGAAAGTCCGGAGCTGAACCCGTTGCTGTATGCGCAAAGTTTATGTCCTTTCGGAGTGATCCGGTCACTGGGGAGACCTGGGAAGGCGGGGCATAAGCGTGGAAGATCATCTTCTGAATGCGTGAGCCAGAATGTCGGCCATGTACGAGACTTTAGAGCGCACCTGAGATGGGGCGAAGGAGAGATCGGGAGTGTGAGAAAATTCGGTCACAGTGGCATTTTTGTTGCCAGTGTGGCTTTTTTTATTGCCATAATGTGGCAGTGTTGTGGTTTGGAGATACCAAACTGAACAAGGGAAGTCCGGTGAGAGTCCGGCACAGACGCGCTACTGTAACGCACAAAAGGTTCTGCCATATAAAAGCCATTGCGGAAACGTGAGAAGGCAAGGCGGGCTGTGTGAAGTCAGGAGACCTACAACGCTGAAATGGATTTGACTCAAGGGCGCGACCACCATGGAGTCCAGCCAAATAAGGGGCGGGTATGCCCATTTGGGGGGATCATGGTTTGGGAAATCGAGGGAATACGTTTGACGGGAACAAGTGGCGTGAAAAGAAAATCATGCAGTACACGCTTGCCGCCATTCAGCAGAAGAATGATGTGTTCGTGCAGGAGCATCAGGCAGATACCGATGAGCAGTTGATTGAGTATCTGTGGGTTTGCGCCAAGGCAATCGGCCACACGCCCTGCAAGGTGGAAGTGCTCGGCGGCGACATGATCGCTGAGCGCTTCGGGTCCTGGGAAGACGCTTTGACGGCGGCCCAACTGCCGAAGCCCTGGAATGGGGTCAAATTACAGCACGCCAAGATTTACTATAGGGAGCTCCGGCACCAGACCAGGGCGTTTAAGCAGACCTACGCGGCAGAGCAGGAAGCCCGCCGCCAGGCGAGCAGGGCACGGTCCATGGAAGCACAGAAGGAAAAAGCGGCCAGATTGGAACGAGATGCTCAATGGGGGGCGGAGCATGAGAGTCTGACCAATGAGGAGCTGCTTTCCTACCTACGGGATTGTGCGGAAAGCTTGGGACATGCACCCTATTCCTACGAGGTCGTAGGTGGACGTTATATTTCTGAACGGATCGGGAGCTGGGCTATGGCCCTTTACCGGGCCGGTTTGCCGGAAGTGAAAGGTGTAAAACTGCGAGATGATGAAAAGAAGATGCTGCGCAGGGAGCAGGCGCAGAAAGCTGCTGTCAAGACAGCTCCCGAGTAACTGGCCTTGGGCCAGCAGCACGCAGATTATGGATACCTACCCTTGAGATTGCCGGGAGCCCTGCCGGAAAGAGGCGGGATGAATTTGTTATCTATTCACCGACAGGTGGATGATAAAATATTATTTTATGGAGGTCCCCTATGAAAAAGCGACTATTGGCCCTGCTGCTGGTATTTGCGATGCTGCTCCCCGTGTTTAACGTGGCGGCGTTTGCGGATGATGGCACCAGCACCCCTGAGAAGCAGTACAGTGTTACAGTGTACTTCTCTCTGACGGACGACGGTTCTATCTTAAACGGATTGGGACTAAAAAAGATGACGGTGCCATATTTTGATTTGGCCAACTATGGACTGGATCAGTTCTACTTCAGCCGGGAGGATTACAACCAGTATCCCGGTTGGTCCGAGATTGATCCTTCTCACCCCAAAAGTGATTTGACCCCTGGTACGAAGGAGTTTGCAAAAGGCTTTGTCACAATGCTTCATCTGTTTATTTACGCACTGGAAGCATACAAGTACCATTACACGCCAGACCAGATCGGTACAGGTGCGCTCCTCAATGATCCCGAATTTAATAAGGCAGAAGATTTGAACGTAAGTGGTAGTGTTGGTTCTATGTTCCTGAATAACTACTGGGGAATGGACTACAATCTGAACTACTATAAGAATTACGAGTATCCATTGGCTTCCGAAGGCTGGGGTGCAACCGCCGACCAGATTCTTCTGCACGACGGTGACGTAGTTACCATGGGGCATTTCTCTGGCTACTATTTCTACAACGACCCCAACAGCATCTTCGGTTATGCGCAGCCCACCGCTCTAGGAGAAACGAGCGTACTGGCTGAGACCACTGCGGCATATGGTGATACGATTGACATGACCCTGTACCATGCTGGCCCGGACAATACCGGTAACTATACCACGGCACACACTCCCATCACCGAAAATACGGAGCCGATCACTGTGTATTATTGTGATGCAGATAATGTTCCCGCTGGTGGGGTTGGCAATGGTGGCGCATGGAGTCCGCTCACTGTTGCTGATGGAAACGGTAACTTCCAGATTGATACCACGGAACTGGGACGCGGCACCTTCTTTGTAGCTATGCCCGGACTGCCTGGCGTAGAATACTCGGATTATATTTGCTGCACTCCTGGCGGTATCCGCCTGGTTGTCCAGTAAACGATACGGAGTCTTTAAAATGCACTTGATGAAAAAAGCTGTTTCACTTTTGCTGGTTGTAGCCATGTTGAGCAGTTTCGCTCTGGTGGCATCTGCTGAGAGTGAAAATGTCATACTGACAGCTTATCGGGCTGACGGTACGCAGATCAATGCTGGTGACACCATAACAGTTGGCGACACAGTAAAAGTGAAGATTACCTCCACGGAAGAGTTCGTCTGCCATTCGATGAACTTCTACATTACGTATAACGCCGAGGATTTCCAATTCAATGAGAGTGGCAGCGCTCTTGGTGAGATAAAGAGTGTGTTTAATTTAACAGATCTCAATGGATTTACTCAAAAAGGCGATGAGGAAGACATTAAGAATGGGCAGACGGCTGTTTTGGCCTGCTACGGTGGTGGAAAAGAAAACCAAACTATTCCGGCCAATACGGATTGGGTTGAGTTCTCTTTTACTGCACTGAGAGAAGTTGAAGGCTCGCTGTTTAACCTCTTGATTCATGAGGCTTATTGGATTGAGGATGTGGGGACGGAAAATAATCCTAATATTGCGATTCACAACGTAGAAGGCCTCACCCCCAGAAGCCTGACGCTGTCTGTGGCTGCGGCTCCCGTTCCCGTACCCGTAGAAACTGTCACTCTGAACAAGAACCAGCTCTCCCTTGCTTGCGGCGCAAGCGATACGCTAACTGCCACCATTGATCCTGATAACGCAACCGACAAGGAAGTTACATGGACCACTGAGCCAGAAGGAATTGTGTCTGTGGTAGATGGCCAGGTTATTGGTTTGAAAGAGGGTACAGCCACTGTTACCGCTACCGCTGGTGGTAAGAGTGCGACCTGTGCGGTTACTGTAGCGCCGGAAGGTAAGATTCCAGTTGCTGGTATTTCGCTTGGAGAAAATGCCGAGGCGTCTGTGGCAGTTTCCAAAACGCTTTCGCTTACTGCTACTGTGACTCCCAGCGATGCTACAGATGCGGACAAAATTTCGTGGGAATCCAGTGTTCCAGATGTAGCCACAGTTGCGGTTGGCACAGCACCGAATCAGGCGGTTATTACTGCAAAGGCGGTGGGTACAACCACTGTTACGGCGACTGTTGGAGGTCATAGTGCCTCTGTTACGGTGCATGTGACTAACCCGGCTACAAAAATTCAAGTTACTGCTGATAAAACCTTTCCGATTGCTATAGGGGCTACTGTTCAATTGCACGCCACTCTTACCCCGGAAAATGCAACGGACACCATTAAATGGTCAAGTAGTAAGCCAACGGTTGCAACGGTTAGCGAGACTGGAGTCGTTACGGCTGTGGGGGTAGGATCGGCCACGATTACTGCGAAGGGTGAAAGCAAAAAAGGTTTTCTGGCTGTTAAGGTTATCGATGTTGGAGATGGAAACTATATTGTTGCCATGCCAAACGACAAGACCGTCATCGCCGGTGAGAAAATTCTGCTGCCGATTACTATCAAAGGCAAAACCGAAGATTTTACCAGCTACAATGCGTACAAGCTTCTGCTGAATTATGACCAGGATGCATTGGAATTGCTGACAACTGCTCTGGATGATGCAACCGCAACGCTGACAGACAATAACGGTGAAATTGAGATTATGCGATGGGGTAGCTCGAAAGCACTGGGGAATATGCTGACACTGGAGTTTAAGGCGAAGGAAGTCACAGATGCGGACAAGAACCCCACATCGGTCACGCTGAAATCCGCACAGGTTGACATTTCGTCTGGAGCTCTGGATCAGAATGCCCCTAATGCGCAGATCGAGAATCCTGCCACTGTCCTCACGATTGAAGTCAAGCACTTTGTGAAGCTGCCAGATGGCGTTACTTCTTCTCAGGGGAACTACGTTGATCATGGCAAAGACTACACATTTACGTTGGAAGATCCGGAAGCTTTCTATGACTATGATGTGTCCGCTACTATGGGCGGCAATACGGTCACAGTCAAGAAGAATGAGAACGGTTCGTATACCATCGAAAATGTAACGGATGCGGTTGAGGTTATTCTAGTCAAAACGCCCAAGACGTATCAGGTCACATGGACAGGCGAGGATGTAACTGGTTCTGCATCGGCAACATACGGTACTGACTATGTGTTTAAGGTCGATAAGCAAGAAGGCTTTAAGTATGAGATCAGTGTCAAGATTGCGGGTGAGCCTTACACTGGCGAGCTTGCTCCCGATGACGAGGGGAATTATAAGATTCCCGGAACGGAAATTAAGGGTACAATCGAAATCGTCGTGACGAAGACCGAGGATACGTCTACTACGACGGTTGGTGTTTATGTCGAAGGTACTGGCAAGGATGATGTGGTAGCTCCTACAAAAGCGACGAAGGATACTGAGTTCTCGTTCACTGTAAACGTGGCCAACGGTTATATTTATACGGTTGATATTAATGTGAATGGTGCAAAGTATACCGGAGCCAGTGTTGTGGATTCAGAGGATGGCACGAAAAAGACCTACACAATTCCGGCAGCTGGCGTTACGGGGCCGATTACGATTGCGGTTGCTAAGGACAAGGCATTCAATGTCACCTTTGAAAATGCTGCCCCACTTGAAATTAAAGCAGCGGGTGATGCAATCGGAAAGGTTGGCTCTGATTACACTTTCACAATCACTGGACTAAAGCGGGTTTACAAACTCACAGTAAGTGTTACTGAAGAAGGCGTTACAAAAGATGTAACATTCACAAAGTTGGAAAACGGTGCAACCAGATATAATTACACCTTTACTGTTGAGAAAGTCCAGGGCGATTTGACCATCAACCTCTCTTATTCCGTAAGTGATGAAATGGTTGAGGTCGTGGTGAATCCGTTTGTAGAGTTAGACGAGAAGACGGTTTATTTGGTGGCGACCCGGACAAAAGCTGGAAATGCCAGAGACATGAAGCTGGACACATATGACGGCTACTTTATGTATGCAACGAAGCTTTATGTTGATAAATTCAACAATCCGGCGGCAGGGACAAGCTATGATACATATTTGTGGTTGACGACAGTAAACAAGGGTGAATCGTTCACCCCCGAAGATGCACTGAAGCATTTGACGTTTACAAACGGGTATGAGGTTGCAAATCAAGACAAGAAGCTTGCCGCACCTGTGCCGTTGTCCAAGGATACGGGGGATGTAAACCATTCCGGCTACAAGGACATCAACGATGCGCAGTTGGTCTGGGACATTTACAATGATGGATACCAAGACTTTTGCATAACAAACAAGTATGCAAATGGCACCTACCTTCAACCGCAGGTTGGAGCAAGCATGACCAAATTCCTTGAAGCGGATGTCAACAAGGATATGTGTGTGAACGCCCTTGATGCGGCTGCGGTAATCGATCAAATCAAGTAGCCAGTAAACAAAAGAACACCGCCAAGCCTCCCTCCCTTCATGGGAGGGAGGTCACACGACAACTTCCCAGCCGTATTTTGCCGGGAAGTTATCGTACGTTTTGAGAGGTTGAACTCTTGCCCCCAAATTGAGAGTCGGAGTTGAGCCCCTGGAAGGGAAATTCAGAAGGAGTGTGCGATATGAGAAGATGGGTCTGTGGCCTTTTATGTCTGCTGCTGTGTGCGAGTTTGGTACTGCCAGCTTCAGCCAGCGGCGGTTATACGGTATCCATACCAACGGAGGCGACTATTGCCAGCGGTGGCACTGTGACAATTCCTGTGACAATCAGTGAGGGGACAGGAAGCTACAATGCGGTGGACATGCGTATTACGTTTGATGCCACAAAGCTGGAATATGCATCTTCAACATTGGCAAAGGATCAGGTAACGCTGACAAACGGGACTGTTTATGTCCGATTTTATGGAAAAGCAAAAAAGGCAGGAGCAGAAGCGTTTTCGGTTACCTTTCAGCCCAAAAAGATGGAAGAATCAGAGGTTAAAATCACTTCCGCAAAAGTGGATAATTCCGATCATGCACTGCGATATAACGCACCGGAAGCCACAATAGCCAATGGCGTTACTAAGGTTAGCGTCGTTGGGTACGAAGTTACACTTCCGGCTGGATTCAAAGGCAATGCAGTTGCGTACCCGGGGCAGGATTACACCTTTCATGGACCTGCCGGAACGACAAAGTATGTTGTGAGAGCAGAGATCAACGGGAAGAAATACACTTGTAGAGATAACGGGGACGGTACATACACGATTTTAGCGGAATACATTACTGGACCAATTACCGTGACGGCTGCAAGATCAATTGTTACCCCGGGAACTGGCGGGAATAATAATCACTTTGTTCCCGGAAAGGGGAGCACGACAGGTTCTTCGACAACCGGGACAGGCAGTGCAGCCGGGACCACAGCTGGCTACAAGCAACTGTGGGTTCAGCCCTATGTAGAATTGGATAATACGACAGTTTTTCTGATTGCCGTATCCGGCAGTCCCAAGAGCGGCCAGACCTACGCCTACGATGGCGACCCCATGTTCTATACGGAAAAGTACCGCAGCTCCGGGGCAGCGTTCGGAGAAAATGTGTACCTCTATCTGCAAATCGTAAAGAGTGGCGAGCCCCTTCTGGAAGCGGATGCTGCCAAGAAAATTACAGAAGTTAAGGGCACCTCCCCTACTATTGATGCTGACCTGGATATGGATGGCTCCGGTGAAATCAATGAGAAAGATGCTAAGCTCGTGTACAACGTGTACAATGTCATGTTCTGGGATTTTGACGATCTTCCTATGGCCTCATTTCTGGAAGCGGATACGAACCGGGACGGCATTGTAAACGTAAAGGATTCGGACGTTGTTGTTGACGGGCGGTCTGCCCGATAATCTCAAAAGGAGAATGACTATGAAACGATGGATGACCATGCTGCTGTGCCTGTGTCTGCTGGCCACGGTGTTGCTACCCTTCCAAGTGTTTGCAACAGATAACAGCCGCAGCTACGATTTTCGCCTGACGGTGGATGGAGCCAAGGAAGTGACCTCCGCTACCGGCAATACCGTAACCGTGAGCCTGTCCCTGGCCCAGACGGACAGCGGCGCTCCGGGTGAGATGTACGCCATGCAGGCCGAGCTGGAATACGATGATACCTTTTTCGAGTTCGTGGAAAGCTCTGTCATGACCGCTTCCAATATCACCTGGAAAGAAATGGGACGGCGTACCGGTGGCCGGGTGGTCTACATGAATTTCCTGTCCCTTTCTGGCGGCCAGGAGTGGCCCAAGGAAACGGTGATCGGCTCTTTCCAGCTGAAAGTTATCGGCCAGGGCGGCGTGTCCGAAGTGAAGCCCGTGAATTGCCTGGTGTCCACCAAGGATGGCAAGGATTCCTTTGAGAGTGCGGATAACCCGGTACGGGTCATTCTGGATACGGATTGCACGGTTAAGTTCTTGAGCAACGGCGGCAGCGACGTGCCAGACCAGGTTATTCCCTACGGTGAAAAGCTCACCAAGCCGGAGGACCCCACGCGAGACGGCTATACATTCGATGCCTGGTACAAAAACCTGGACAGAACAGAATTGTGGGACTTTGACAACGATACCGTTACCGGCAATATGACCTTGTACGCCGGTTGGAAGCTGGGGGCTCCGGAGCAGGAGCACAAGGCTGGCGGCTCGATTTCCTGGTGGTGGCTGCTGGTACTGCCGCTGCTGGCACTGCTGGCGTTCCTGCTGCTGATGTTGTTCGGCAAAAAACGGGTGGACTTCGATACACGTGGCGGCACGGAGCTGGAAAGCGTATCTGTCCGCAAGGGCGAGAAGATTGACCCGCCCATGACACCTACCAAGGCTGGGGCCATGTTCGCCGGATGGTACACAGATTCGGAATGCACCCAGCGGTGGGACTTTGAGCAGGACAGTGTTGAGAAGAATATGACTCTGTATGCCCGCTGGAGATAACAGGCTGCCCGTGAGGAGGACACGAAAATGAAAAATCGGAAAAAACTGCAAAGTGTCCTCAGCATGGCGCTGGTTCTTCTGCTGATTCTGAGCTCCTGCGCCGTACTGGTCGGCGCGGGACGCTCTCAGCCGGAGAATCCCATCGGAAAGAGAACGGAACGGCTGCGCCCGGAGACTGCCTCCGGCAGTAGCTCATTGTGGGGGCAGAACGGAGACAACAAGGGGACGGACGGCAGCGGCGACGCCACAGACCAGGAGGAGACGCAGCCTCCGGAACAGACGGAACCTACCCAGCCTCCGGAAACTACCCCTACTACGCCTACGGAAGCCACCCAGCCCACGGAGCCGGAGCAGACGGACCCCAGCGAGGGGACAGACCCGACAGAAGACACCCAGGACCCTACGGATAGTACCGATCCGGATAATACGGACCCGGATAATCCGGATGACGGCAAGGATGACAACCAGGGCGGAGACAGCGACAAGGACGATCAGGGCGGCGGGAGCAACACAGATAACCCCGGCAAAGGCGATGACGGCGGCGACGGAGACGATGGTGGCAGCGGCGGCAACAAGGGCGATAACCCCGGTGATGACGACGAGCCCCGCATCTATACGGACCTGAAGAATAACGCCTATTATACAAAATCCGACTTGCCGGACGGCAACCTGACCTTCCTGGCCTACCCTCTGGGAAAAGGCAATAACCTATCCGTCAAGGTCATTTTACAGAACAGCAATACCTCTGCCAACGGGCTGGTGCTGGAATCTTCGGATGGAAAGCACTATACCGCATCACTGGTATTCAACGAGGTCAGCTATATTACCCTGATCCTGAAGGAAAACGGAGAGAACATTCGTCAGCCGGTTCGCTTCCGAATCAGTTATTACGCGGATAAAGCGGACGAAAATAACCCGGAGGTGGGCGATTATCCCCCTACCATCGTAACGAGCCTGGATGGGGAGAGCCTGGATTTCACGACCCAGCACCTCCTCTTTTGGGTGCGAGCAACGACCAGCCCGGAATTGGGCGGAAAAACCATCTATTCCAATCAAATTCAAGTCTGGTTGGACGGCGAACTACAAACAAAGCAATCCGGAGACGCCAGACCGGAATACGACATCTTTTTTCCACAGCCAAACATTGAGGGAACGGTAGAGCATGTCATCAAGATACTGGCCTGGGATGGCAACGGCAATTCCACATATAAATACTACAATGTTACCTACACCTATAGGCCAGATGGCGTTCGGAACGGAAAGGCAACGGTAGTCCTGGACGCGACGGCAGCAGGCTTGGGAATCCTGGCTACCGGTGAAGTGGATATTCTCAGCGGCGACACGGTTGCATCTGCAGTTATTGACTTCCTAAATCTTTATGGCTTTAGCCCAACATATGAAGGTACTGCTACCAATGCGTTCTACCTGCGGAGAATCAACAATTCTGATATTGGTGACTACTCCTTTATCCCGCCGAAGCTGCAGGAGATGTTGGAGCGGGACGGTGCTACATTTACCGGCAGACCAAATCGAGACAGCTTAGGAGAGTTTGACTACACCAGAGGCTCCGGCTGGATGTATGCCATCGATGGGGATGTTTACCCCGGCAGAAGCATGAGCCTGTACCCGGTGCAGCCTGGAATGGTTATCTATCTGCGTTTCACTTTGGCCTATGGCAAGGATATAGGCGGCTTTGTGGACGATGGAGCATCCTATGGCTCTTTGAGCAGCTATTGCCGGATGTGGGTCAATAATAATTTTAATGGTCTGGAGCTGGCTCATGATTTCCAGGAAACGGACCGCTTAGAGCCAACCGCAACGGAAGACGGTTACATAGACTATATGTGCAGTCGTTGCCACGAAACGAAACGGGAGACACTTCCGGCTACTGGTGAGGAGACGAACCCCACAGACCCCTCTACTGAGCCAACAGACCCGGAGCCGTCTACGGAACCAACGGAGCCGGAAACGGACCCGCCTACCGAACCAGACCCGACGGAGCCGGAAACAGAGCCGGAGGAATCCCAGAACCCGGAACCGGAGGAACCTGACCCCGATGGGGAATGAGAAAGGAACAGACTATGAAAACCCTAAGAATGCTTTTGGCACTGCTGCTGTGCGTGACGATGCTGTCCGGACTGTGCGTTCCCGTTTCCGCCGAGGAGACAGAACTGGACAAACTGATTTCTGAGACTGCCAATGCCCTATCTTCCGTGAATGGCCAGCCCGGTACGGTGCTGGCAGATATGGATGTTGTGACCCCTGGCAGCTCCGTCAGCGACTGGATTGCCATTACGTTGGCCCGTTGCAATGTGCCGGAAAGCTACAGCCAGTATTTGGATGCCCTACAAAAGTACGTAGAGGCCCGCTACGCCGAAGATGGCGGTCTGCACGATGTGAAGGCCACGGAGTATCACCGCATTTCTCTGGTAGTCCTGTCCCTGGGCGGGGACCCTACCAATTTCGGCACCAAGCCGGACGGGACTCCCATTGACCTGATTGCCGATGGCACCTATAACTTTGGCGAAAAGGAATTGGGCTTACAGGGCCTCAATGGCTGGATTTGGGCGCTGATCGTCCTGGATGCCAGCGGCGTGGAGGTGCCAGAGGATGCTCGGTATTCCCGGCAGGATATGATTGATGCTATCATCAACGCCCAGAATGATGATGGCTCCTTTGCGCTGGACAAGGGAAACGGCGATGTGGACATCACCGCCATGGCGCTGCAAGCGCTCTCCCCCTATGTTGGGCGGTATGACCGGGAGATTACAAATGCTCTGAACTGGCTCTCTCTGGAAATGAGCGATAACTGTACCTTCTTCTATGGCACCAGCGAAAGCTCTGAGAGCCTGTCTCAGGTCATTATGGCTGTGACCGCCCTTAATTGGGGGGTAGGCGATATGGTAGGCTTTGTCCGGGATGGACAGACTATGTACACCGCATTGAACCGCTTCCGCTGCAAGGATGGACTCTATAAGCACCAGCAGGAGGACGAGAAGCCGGACTACCTGGCAACCGTCCAGGCCCTGCAGGCCCTCCTCTCCATCCGGGGACAGCAAAATGGCAGCGGCTATGTGTTTGCCTACCAGGGCTCCATTTTCCCACCCCAGAGTGACAACACCTTTGTGCCCGGTGGCAACCAGACCGGTACAGAGAAAGCTGTTTCCGAGAACAAAAACACCAACACCTGGCTGTGGATCGGCTTGGCCGCAGAAGTGGTCGTGATTGCCGCTATTGTAGTCGTTGTATTAAAGAGGAGAAAGAAGCATGGATAAAGTAACGGATCAGATTCTCAGCGAAGTCAACCGGGTAGTCCTTGGCAAGCAGGAAGTCACCCGGAAGGTACTTCTTGCCATTCTGGCCCAGGGCCATGTACTGCTGGAGGATGTGCCCGGTGTGGGCAAGACCACCATGGCAAACGCTTTCGCCAAAACCCTGGGCATGGAGACAAAGCGTGTCCAGTTCACCTCGGATACCATGCCTTCGGATGTTGTGGGCTTTTCCGTCTATGATAAAGTCAGCGGCAACCTGCAATATAAGCCCGGTGCCATTATGACCAATCTGCTGCTGGCCGATGAAATCAACCGGACCTCCAGCAAAACCCAGTCGGCCCTTCTGGAAGCCATGGAGGAGCGGCAGGTCACCATTGACGGCGTGACCCATCCTCTGCCAGCACCCTTTGTAGTGCTGGCTACCGAAAACCCGGTGGGCAGCGCCGGAACCCAGATGCTCCCGGTGTCCCAGCTGGACCGTTTCCTGCTGAAGCTCTCCATGGGCTACCCGGACCGGAAAGCCCAGGTCGCCCTGATGAAGGAGCGGCACCACGAAAATCCTCTGGATTCTGTACACCCTGTCTGCGACAGCGCCAGTCTGAACGCAACGATTCAAGAGGTGCGTCAGATTTATATGGCAGACAGACTCTATGATTACATTTCCGAACTGGTGGAGGCCACCCGGGAGAACCCCTATGTGACCCTTGGCGTCAGCCCCCGTGGTGCGCTGGCCCTGTGCCGTGCCACCCAGGCCAACGCCTACTTAGAGGGCCGGGAGTATGCCAATCCTGCCGATGTGGCCGAGGTGTTCACCGATGTCTGCGCCCACCGCCTGGTGCTCAGCGCCACGGCCAAGCTCCATGAGCAGTCCACCGCTCAGATTGCCCAAAACATTCTCCTGGATACCCCCAAGCCGGACGTCCGGGACTTCCACGCATGATGAAAAAGCAAATCGTTTTGTCGGCCCTGGGCTGGTTCCTGCTGGTGCTGGTTCTGGCGGCGCTGTGCTTCGTAACGGCATCTGCCTGGGTGCTGGCGGCGCTGCTGCTGTGCGTGACGCTGCCGCTGGCCTCCTTTGGCCTGAACTTTGCCCTGCGGGGGAAGCTACACCTGTTCCTGAGCCTGCCCACCTCCACGGCAAAGAAAACCGCCGTATCCGTCACGGCAGAGCTGCGCAATGAGGGCTTCTTCCCCGCCCTGCGGGTGTTCGTACCAATACAGGTCCAGAATGACCTGACGGGAGAACAGAAGCAGTTTGAAATTGCCCTTTCAGCCGGTGCGAAAAGCAGCCAGACCAGCGAGTTCCTACTGGAGAGCGACTACTGCGGCAGATTGAGCATCCAGGCCGACAAGCTTTGGATCATGGACTATTTCGGTTTTCTGCCAGTCAAGGCGGCCCTGACGGCCAGCGCCAGAACAACGGTGCTGCCGGATATGTTCCCCTCGGAGGTAAGCCTGACACCATCTCCCGCCGTCAGCGACGAGGGCACGGAGAGCCGCCGCGGCCCGGACCGTAGCGAGGTGTTCCAGCTGCGGGAATACCACCCCGGCGACGATGTACGTCAAATCCACTGGAAGCTGTCCTCCAAATTGGACGAGCTCATTTGGAAAGAACCCAGTATGCCGGAAAGCCGCTCCCTGCTCATTGCCTGGGATAAGCGCGTCCAGGCAGCCCCCAATGCTATGGATGCCATGGCCGAGGCTGTCAGTTCCGTGTGCCAGGGCATTCTGCACGAGGGTGTGCCCTTTGAACTGTGCTGGACGGAGGAAGAACCGAAAACCTACTGGATTGAAAATGAGGACGAGCTGCTGCGGGTCATCCCCGCACTGGTTAAATCTGCGGGAAAGGCAGACTGCCCGATGCCCAGCTTTGATAACTATGGCTCTGTGCTGTACTTCGGCACCCAGCTCCCCGGTGAGGAACCGGACAGCCGGGTGAAGTGCCTGCTCTGCGGAGATGCCGCGGGACAGGAGGGCCAGGTGTACAGCTTCTCCCCGGAAAATATGCGGGAAACTCTGCGCAGATTGGAGATGTAAGCGATGGAAAAGAAATCGAATGGCTTGCAGCTCCAGCTGAAAAAACAAAACGGGAATCCGAAGCATCCCTTCTGGCTGGATGCCCTGTGCTTGGCGCTGCTGAACAGCGGCGGTGCGCTGATGTTTACAAGTGTTTGCCCATCGGTGACGCTCCCTTGGTGGGGCAGCGCTCTGATAACGACGGCGTTGGGTTTAGGGCTCCTGTGGCTCTATGGCCAGCGCTTCGGCGGCTGGGTGCTCCCGGCCGGAATATTGGCGTTGCTGTTCCTGTGTCTGCCCCTGCATCGGTATGTGTTGGAGGGCCTTTACGTTCTGGCGAACGATGTGCAGGATCAAATCGTTGCCCAGACCGGGAAGATCCTGCTGGACCTTGCCCCGGCAAGCGCAAGGAATCTTGCGTGGGGCCTGATCCCAGTGCTTCTATGCTGGACGCTGCTGGTCAGCCGCAGCGTATGGCTGGGCAGGCCCTGGCTGGCTCTGTCGGTGCTGCTGCCGGTCCTCTTTGGAGCTTTCACCAAGGTAGTCCCTGCCGGTGCGGGCCTTGGGCTGCTGCTGATCGGCTGCATCCTGCTTCTGCCGGCATCCCGCCCCAACGGCCTGCCGTGGGGCCACCTGGCGATGCTGGCTCTGGCCTGCGCTGTGGCCCTCTCTGCGGGACTGCTCCTGGGTCAGAATCTCAGTGACAGCGGCATGGACAAGCTGGAGCGCTGGGTGCATGGCATCCGTTACCATAAGGCAGCGCTGGTCATGCCGGAGGGCAACCTCTCCAACCTCTCCGCCCGGAAAGAAAACGGCGACACTGCCCTGAAGCTGACCATGGATGAGCCGGAAAAGCTCTACCTCCGGGGAACAATTTACGAGACTTATACCGGAACCGCCTGGGAGAGCGCCGATACGGAAAAGCAGGCAGAATATGAGGACCTGTACTACTGGCTCCATGAGAGCGGCTTCTACGGCCAGACCCAGATTGGTCTTGCCGAGCAGCTTGCGGGAGAATTGCCGAAAACCATGACGATTCAGACAGCGGATGCTTGCCATGGCCATGGGTATTATCCCTATGCCGCCGTCAATGCCGGAACGCTGGACCCGAACAGAATCGGAGACACAGGGCTGCCTACGGAGGAAAAACTGGGCTACTATACCGGCAGCGTGCCCAGATGGTACGAACTCCAGCAGACCCTGGTGGACGGCCAGGACACCACAGCGGTGTCCGGCTATCTGGCGGTGGAACAGGAATACGCCAAATATGTGGAGAAGATGGATCTGCAAATGACCCAGACCAGCTGGGAGGTCTTGAATCGGCATATGGACCAGGAGGACAGCGGCAAGACCCTGGCAGAGGTCCGGGAAATCATCCGGAACTACCTGGACGAAGCCATTACCTACGACGAAACTGTTAAGACCAATAACGGGCAGTCGGATTTTCTGCAATATGTTCTGGAATATACGGGCAGCGGCTATGATGTGCATTACGCCACGGCGGCCACCCTGCTCCTGCGGTACTTCGGCGTACCGGCCCGGTATGTGGAGGGCTATTTCCTTTCAGCGGAGGAAGCCGCCGCATTGGCAGCCGGGGATACCGTAACGCTGGACGAAAACCATGCCCATGCCTGGGCAGAGTATTACTTGAATGGCGTTGGCTTCGTTCCCTTTGAGGTAACACCCGGTTATATCGACGACGAGGAATACGAGCTGGGTGGTGCGCAGCAGCCGGAATATGTGTACGACGGGAATCAGATGAAGTACGCCCAGGTGGAGCGCCCGGAGGAGATCAGCGAACTGAAACAAGATCCCTTTGTATTCTCACTGAATCCTGTGTGGCTTCTGTGGCTTCTTCCTCTGGCACTTCTGGTGCTGCTTCTGCTGGTGATTCTGCGTAGGCGCAAGTTCCGGCAGGCCATGGAGCGTATCCGGAAAGCAGACAACCGGGAGGCGATCTCCCTACGCTATGGTTACGCCCGGTGCTTGCTGCGTCACAGCAGCGCACGCAAGCCGGAGGGGGCCGAGGAGGCCGCAAGGCTCAACGAGTTGGCACTGTTCAGCAGCCGGGAAATGACCGGGGAGCAGCGCAAGGAAATGGACGGCTACGCAAGCGCTGTCCTGCAAGCCTGTAAAGAAAAATGGACGCTATCCCAAAAGCTGCGCTATAAGCTCTGGGAGTGTTTATATTAAGGAGGACTGCAAATGAAAAGGCGTGTTTGTGTATTGCTGACCTGCCTATTGCTGCTGGCGGTGTTTACCGTAACAGCGGCGGCAGCGGAGCCGCAGAACAGCTTTGTCCTGACGGTTTCCACGGCCAACAGCATGGTCATCGAGCCGGAACGGATTCCCTATACCAGCGGGCAGACCATTAAGGAAGCGCTTCTGGCATCTGGGCATACTTTTACTCAGCTGGCCGAACAGGATTATATTGGTGCGGTAGATGATGTGGCTGGAAATTATGTAATTCTGTACGACGGTGGCGGTTACAAGCTGGATGCCAAGGCATCCTCCATTACGGCTATGCGTATTGGTGTGACCACTGTGAAAGAGGAAAACTGGGATAGTATGCTGTCCTTGGTAAAACGGATGGCGGAGTATCGATACATGGAGAACCATGTGCAGAACTACCCGGACGCACAATCGGCGTATAAGATTTGCTTGAATGCGCTGCGTGGAGATGGTTCTGCTGCTGCCGCTGGGCAGGAGCAGTTGGATAATGCCATTGCGGCGTATGAGACGATTCTGGCGGGGCCGAAATACACGGTCAGTGTCAGCGCTACGCAGGGTGGAGAAACGGTAGCGGCTCCTGTGTTTACGCTGACGGATACCTACGGAAATGTTACTTCTGCAACGGGTACTTCCCTACAGGTCATTGCGGGAGACTATACATTTTGCGTGTCGGACGGGACGTATAACCGGACGGAAGGAAGCGTGAAGATTCGTGAGGGACTGAATTTTTCGGTAGAACTTCCAACCGGTGAATGGTTTGATGATATATATATCAGACAGTATAGTGCGTGGACGGGGTATAGCGATGCTTATCGCAGCGAACGTGACTCGAGTAATCATAAACTAACGGTTTGGATCGACGATACGGCCAGCGATTTGTATGGTGCTGATTTAGTTTGCTATCAAGGAACGGACATCCCGGACAAGCAGCAGACGCTATTGAGAAGTGTGTACATATCCACAAAGGGACAGGATATGTCGGATAGGCACATAACGTGGTCCTCTAAGGATTCTACTACAGTCTGGGGAACCTTTTTGCCCAATTTGGTCGATGAGGGCTTGGAGGGACGTACATTTTCACTTGAGGCACGTTATACAAATACCACGGGGCATGTGCAGATTCAATCCTTTGAAATCGATGTTCATCGAGCCCCAACGCTGAAAATGTTAGCGGTATATGCCGATGGTGCACGGCTGCGGATTGGTGCAGAATGCTACACTTGGGGCAATGATGGACAATACCATAATCCCCTTCCTGTTGATAAATATTTCAAGCACAAGTGGGAATATACAGCGGAAACGACATCTGACAATTTGGAAGTAACCGCAGAGGCATTTGGAGACTACACTATAACGGGACTGGGAACAATTCCGGTTACATCGGATAAATTTGACCATGTAATCACTGTCACAGCGCAGGATGGAAAGGTTTCTACATATACACTGCATGTGGAGAAGGATTCTGGTGTCAGCGTCACATTGTCGCTGCCTGCTGGTACAACAGGCCAGGTGTTTTCGGATATGGACTCCGAAATAATGCCACTGAGCGATGGAAGCTATCGGTTGCTTCCGGATCAGGAATACTATTATATAGCAACGAAAGATACATATTATCATACTAGAGCTACTTTCACGGCAAAGGCTGGTTTGCAAGTGACTGTTGCAGAACCCATTGTAGAAGATTGGCTGGACAACCTGGGAGTTTACTCAGCGAAGCGGTATGGGACTGACGGAAAAGGTTATTGGCTTAGTTTTGATGCCAATCGGAATTTTTCATCAGAGAACCACGAATACACGTATTTCCCCGCCAGCACAGAACATACTGTTTATCTGCAGGCCAGCGCAAATAGAACAGTGAAAGCTGTCTACTGTGGACAGTCTTACGCACGTCCATTTACTGAAACACTACTGATTCAAAACAATGTCGAGAGTGAAAATGCTGATCAAGCAGTTGCTTTTTTGCGAGATTCTGGCTATAGCATTTCTATGACAATCCAGGTAGAACAGTCAGAGGATGACGGGGTTGTATATTATCAGAACTATAATGTTCTCTTTGCGCGTCAGCTAAAGCTGTATAGTTTGTCGGCAGCATCAGGACTAAATGGAGTCGTTTTTGAGACGCCAGATGGAGAGAAAACTGAATATGACCGAGATGTTGACGAATATGTATTGACGGTGGATCGGGATGCAGAAAGTGTTGTACTCTCTGGGCAGTATATTCCTACGGGCAATGCTGGGCGAAGGGAATATTGGGGAGGCTTTTACGCAATTGTAAATGGACAAAGGTACGATGAAACGCTGGAGTACTATGATACAGAGGGTTTTGAGGGGCACTACAAGAGCGATTCCTTTACAGCTGTTACAATCCCGTTAAATGCGGATGAAAACGAAGAAATTGTTTCTATTAAGATATGTCATGTAGATTCAAATTCGGTTCCAGCAACGTATACACTAAAAGTAAAGAAGTCGGACCCCGTTCCAGTTAGTATAAACGGCGTGCCTAGTGACTTGCTAGTATTTATGACCAGTGATCTGACTGGTAAGCGAGAATATGAGGACTCCGATGGCGTGTTTAAGCTGACTCCAGGAAGAACATATAGCTATAATGCGACATGCTATGGGTATGTTGGACAAACAGGTAGCTTTACTGTTCCGCAAGGTGGCGGCAGTCTGGAGATTACTTTAGTACAGGCTCCGGCAAACGATACAATTCAAAATCTTCCGGCACAATGGCCCCATTTGCGTACAGACAATAACAATAACGGTGTGATTGGCGCACGCATGCCTACTAGTAGTGATGATGCGGTACTGTACTGGGCTACAAAAATTGGTGAAGGATTTGATCAGAATGCCTGTTCGCCGCCGATTATTGTGAATGATGAGTTGTATGTCTATTCTGGGAGCACACTCTATCGAATCGGTAAAACATCTGGTAAAATTCTTGCGCAGGGTGAAATGAGCGGTACATCCAGCTTCGGCATCAATCCTCCAACATATGCTGACGGTATGATTTTTGTTGGACTGGCAGGGGGAAGGATTCAAGCATTTAACGCAAGTACACTTGAATCTCTGTGGATTTATGTAGACCCATTGGGTGGACAACCAAATTGTCCTATTGTGTACCATGATGGCTATATTTATACTGGTTTCTGGTCTGGCGAGGAACGCACGAACAACTACGTTTGTTTGACCGCTACAGACGAAGATCCGACCAATACGCTAGAATCCAAAATTGCAAGCTGGACATATAGCAGTGCCGGTGGATTTTATTGGTCTGGTGCGTATGTTTGTGATCAGTTTACCTTGATCGGTACAGATGATGGTGCCGTTGGTTACACTGCGGGATATGCACACCTGCTTTCCCTTGATACGAGGACTGGCAAAACTATCAGTGATGTTCAGATGGATGTAACGGGTGATATTCGCAGTTCCATTACCTATTACAACGGGAAATACTATTTCACCAGCAAAGGTGGATATTTCTTCGAGGCGACGGTGAGTGAGTCTGGTGAGATACAAACTATCAAAGAAATGCGACTGTATAATTATTCGGACTCCACCAGTAATCCACCTATGAGTACATCTACACCAACAATTTATAATGGGCGTGCATACATCGGTGTATCTGGCACAGGTCAGTTTACAGCATATTCCGGCCATAATATTACGGTAATTGATATTCCTAACTGGGAGATCGCGTATACCGTGCGGACACAAGGCTATCCTCAGACTAGTGGAGTATTGACTACTGCCTATGAGCAGGAAACAGGTAAAGTATATGTCTATTTCTTTGACAATTTTACGCCAGGTAAATTGAGAGTATTGGAGGATTCCGTTGGGCAGATTTCAACAGAACTTACATCTGACGAATACGGGATTACAACTGCGTTGAATCTGTTTGAGCCCTATGGAGACCAGGCACAATACGCCCTTTGCAGCCCTGTAGTAGACAGTGATGGTACAATTTACTTCAAAAACGATTCTGCGTATCTAATGGCTGTCGGTAGTACAGTTGATACTTTGGAAGTAACCCAACCGACAAAGCTCGACTACAAAGTGGGCGAAACATTTGATCCTACAGGACTTCAAGTTATTGCGCACTTCAAAAATGGCACCAAGAAAGATGTTACGGAGTACATGACCTGGTCTACGGAGCCCCTAACGGAAGCAGATACGGATTTCCAGCTCCTGTATCCTGTTGGTATTTACCAGAACAAGGACGGAGAAGCGGGTCAAGCCTACCAGAATCCCGTGTATTCATTAACACTGACCATTCAAAAGGCAGAGCCGGAAGTAACGTATGGCGATGTGAATGGCGATAGGAAGATAAATATGCAGGATTATATACTGACATTCCAGTATTGTGTGAAGCGTACCACTTTAAGTGAAACTGAGTTGCTGGCTGCAGATGTGAATGGCGATAATAAGGTTAATATGCAGGATTACATATTGATTTTCAGCTATTGTGTGAAAAGAATTTCTGCATTCCCAGTACAGGGCAGTAACTAAATTAATTTATCTTTTACCAACCAGAATACCATCCCTGTTTAACAATTTCCCATGGGGTAGATAACTTGCGTCTGTCCCATGGGAAGAACATAGGAGAATACACCGATTGAACAAACACAGAACAATTAGCCTACTGCTGGCCCTGATCCTGCTCCTGGCTCCTCTTAGCACGAAAGCGTCCGCCGAGGAGCCGGAGCAAGCCACTGTTACAGCTCCCACAGGGGTGGACGAGGCAGACCGGATTGACGAACAGCCGGAGGAAACTGCGCCGGAAGAACAGGCAGCGGATTCCGAGGAGCTTCCGGAGGCAACGGAGGACCCGGAAGCAGAGGAAGTAGCCACAGAACCAGAGGAATATGCGGAGGAATTTGATATTTCCGCTCTGTTCCCTGACTACCGCCTAGATGATTATGAAGGCGTTCTCTACGGCTCCGGAACAGTGGCGGACAATGGATGCAGCGTCTGCTGCCTGGCCAGCGTGGCGACCTACTTAACGGGACACCAGTATTATCCGGATGACCTGGCCCATTGGTTTGGGGCGAAGGCCAACAACAATGTTGCCCGTCTTCGCTATGCGGCAGATGCCTTGCAGATGCCAATGGAAGCCGCCGAGAATTTCCTGTTTGTAAAGGATGCTCTGCGGGAGGGCAAGGTCGTAATTCAGCTCATGAACCGGAAGTCCCTGTTCACAAACAGCCAGCACTTCATTCTCCTTATGGGTTATAATTCTGCTGGGAGAATCCTTGTCTATGACCCCTCCACTTCCAACCGGGAAAAATGGGAGCTCCAGGACGGCTTTGAAAATGGCTTTACGGAGGACCAGCTTTGTATGGGCTACGATGGAGCTTTCATCTTCGACCCGGCAAAAATGCCGGAGGAGCCCTTTGTTTATGAAGCGCCGGTACGGCCCTATGTGGAGCCCCGCTATACGGGGATTACCTTGACTGAAGAAGAAACCCAGCTTCTGGCAAAGCTCATCTATGTAGAGGCGCGGGGAGAATCCGAGGAGGGGCAGCAGGCTGTGGCCGAGGTTGTTCTGAACCGGTTTGCCTCCGGCAGATACGGCAAATCATTCTCGGCCCTGATCCGGGACGAGGACCAGTTTGTCCCCCGCACGCTACTGGATAAAGCAAAACCGGGGCAGGCTCAATATGAAGCCATTGACCGGGCACTGTATGGCCCCTATGTACTGCCCATGGAGGTCATGTACTACGGCCGCACGGCAATCACCGAAAACGAGTGGGGCAAAATTGGCAGACATATTTTCTGCTACCCAAATGATTATTCCTAAGAAGTAAATGAAACCAATCAACGCCGGATCATCCGATGCTGCTCAGTTTTTCATAATCTGAGATTGCCCAGCCACGGATGGTCCGGCGTTCAAAGCAAATCAAGGGGATTCTATGAAACAGAAGAAAACGGCCAATCTGCTTATGGTGCTCATTATCCTGGCAGTTGCCATTGCCGGGGTCACGGCAGCACTGGCGCTGAAAGAGCACACCACCAGTGGGCTTGGCAGTGCATATAAAATCCAGGTGCTTTCCGGCACTCCCGGAGAGGGGAACCGCACCTGCACCATTACCATTGTGTGCGATACGATTCTCGATAATCTGGACAGACTGAATCAAGAGAAAGCGCCCTACGTCCCGACCAATGGCGTTGTTCTGCCGGAAACGCAGGTATCCTTTAACGAGGGCGCAACCGTGCTGGACATTCTAAAAGCTGTCTGCGATGCCGCAAGTATCCAGCTGGAATACAGCTGGTCACCGGCCTATAACAGCAGCTATGTGGAGGGCATCAACCACCTGTATGAATTTGACTGCGGCCCGGAATCAGGGTGGATGTACCAAGTCAACGGAGTGTTCCCCAATTATGGGTGCTCCAGGTATCTGCCGGAGGACGGGGACAAGATCGTCTGGTGCTACACCAGTGCCGGGCTGGGAAAAGACGTAGGGAACGAATGGATGGGAAACGAGAATGAGGGATGACGCTTTTGCAAGATGCCATCCGGCGGTGAACTTCACCTTTTTTGCCGGTGCCATTGGCTGCGCTGTGGTCATCCAGCACCCGGCGTATCTGGCGGTGGGGATTGCCAGCGGAATATGCTATTACCTCCTGCTCCATGGGCGCAAGGGCGTGAAAAGTATTCTGGCCATGCTTCCCATCTTCCTGGTCCTGACCTTTGCAAACCCATTGTTCAACACTTACGGGGAGCGGGTGCTGTTCCGGTATTTTGGCAAGCCCTACACCTTGGAAGCCCTGCTCTATGGACTGGCTATTGGCGGGATCTTTCTGGAAATGCTCCTGTGGTTTGGGTGCTACAACGCCGTCCTCACCAGCGATAAATTCACCGCCCTGTTCGGTAATCTCATTCCGGCGCTATCTCTGCTATTGGTAATGGTGCTACGTCTAATTCCAAACCTGATGCGCAAGGCTGCCCAGATTGCCGGGGCCAGGAGGTCTATTGGCAAGGGAGCCGCAGAGGGTGACACCAACAAGGAAAAGCTGGAGGACGGAATGTCCATCCTAGGAGCTTTGACCTCCTGGGCCTTGGAGGGCAGCGTAGTCACAGCGGATTCCATGCGCAGCCGTGGCTATGGCACCTCCAAACGCACCAGCTTTATGATCTACCGCATGACGGGCCTGGATTTTGGACTGCTGGCGGCGTTGACGATCCTGTTTCTGCTGGCTGTTTTTGTGGGCGATAAGACGGCAAATTTTACTCCGATTATGAATATAGCAAGGATAGACGGCTGGAACTGCCTGGGGCTTATTGCCTACGCGTTGTTCCTGCTACTCCCCACCGCACTACACATAAAGGAGGCCATACAGTGGCACATTTCGAGATCAAGGATTTGACATTTTCCTATGCCTCTGCCAAAGGAAAGCACAGCCTGGAAAACGTCAGTCTGTCTATTGAGCAAGGAGAATTTGTTACTCTCTGTGGCAAGTCCGGCAGCGGCAAGAGTACCCTTCTGCGGCAGCTGAAAACCGACCTCACCCCCAACGGCAAGCGCACCGGGGAAATTCTCTTCTGGGGCGTTCCCCTGAAAGAAGTTTCTGACCGGAACCAGTCCGAGAAGATCGGCTTTGTGATGCAGAACCCCGACGACCAGATCGTGACGGATAAGGTCTGGCATGAGCTGGCCTTTGGCTTGGAATCCCTGGGCTGTGATCAGAAAACCATGCGGGGCCGGGTAGCGGAAATGGCCTGTTACTTTGGCATCCAGGATTGGTTCCATCGGGATGTGGCGACGCTGTCCGGCGGTCAGAAGCAGCTATTGAATCTGGCCTCCATCATGGCCATGCAGCCGGAGGTGCTGATCCTGGACGAGCCAACCAGCCAGCTGGACCCCATCGCGGCCAGCGACTTTCTGAATACCGTCCGCAAGATCAACACAGAGCTGGGCACTACCGTTATCATCACGGAACACCGCTTGGAGGATATTTTCCCTTATGCGGACCGGGCCGTAGTCATGGACAAGGGCCGCATTATAGCGGACGATGCCCCCGGAAAAGTCGGCCAGCTCCTTTTTGAGCAGAGTAACCCCATGTTTGCCGCTATGCCCACCCCCGTTCGGGTCTACTACGGTGCGGGTGGCAAGGGTGAAAGCCCCCTGACGGTGCGTCAAGGCCGCAGTTGGCTCAGCCGGGCGTTCCCGGAGAAGCCAAAAAAGAACGCCATCCCCGCCCCGGCCCTGTCGGAAGAAATCGAGAATCCGGCGCTGACCCTGAAAGAACTGTGGTTCCGCTACGAAAAGGACAGCCCCGATATTCTCCGGGGTGTCAGCGCTGAAATTCCTGCCGGGAGCCTGTATGCCATTCTCGGCGGCAACGGTGCTGGCAAATCCACGACCTTAAAAGCCATCTCCGGCATCTGCCGCCCCTACCGGGGGAAAGTCACCCTCTTTGGAAAGCCTGTGGAGAAATACAAGTCCTCGGAGCTGTTCCGCGGCTGCCTCGCCATGCTCCCACAGGACCCCAAGAGCTTGTTTGTGAAAAAAACGGTCCGGGAAGATCTTTCTGAAATGACCAAAGACAAGGCTTCTATTGACCGCATCGCGGCGCTCTGCCAGGTCACGGAGCTTCTGGACAGCCATCCCTACGACCTCTCCGGCGGCGAACAGCAGCGGGCGGCGCTGGCAAAGGTACTGCTGACCGAACCTAAGCTGCTTCTGCTGGACGAGCCTACCAAGGGCATCGACAGCTTCTTTAAGGAGACTTTTGCTGGGATTCTGGCTGATCTCAAAAAGCGGGGCATCACCATTGTCATGGTTTCCCATGATGTAGAATTTTGTGCCCGCTACGCCGATGTGGTCAGTATGTTCTTCGATGGGCAAATCCTGACCACCGACACCCCTCGCCGCTTCTTCGGCTCCAACAGCTTTTATACCACTGCCGCCCACCGCATGAGCCGCCATATCTTCCAGGGAGCTGTGACTGCGGAAGATGTAATCAGTCTTTATAAAGAAAACAAGGAGGCAGCAATATGAAAAAATCCCACATTGCCACGCTCCTGATTTTCCTATTGATTATCCCAGCTACGTTGTACTTTGGCATCCATTTGACGGGCAGGGCCTACTATCTGACAAGCACCTTGGTGATTATTGAAATCATCATCCCGTTCCTGCTTGCTTTTGAAAGCCGCAAGCCCCAGGCACGGGAGCTGGTGGTGATCGCCGTCCTCTCGGCTCTTGCCGTGGCGGCCCGTGTCGTCATTCCCATTCCTAATTTCAAGGCAATTTTCGCCATCATCATGCTCTCCGGCATGGCCTTTGGCCCGGAGGCGGGCTTCCTGGTGGGAGCCGTCTCGGCTTTTGCAAGCAACTTTTTCTACGGGCAGGGGGCCTATACCCCATGGCAGATGTTCGCTTACGGAGCTGGTGGAATGCTGGCGGGCTTCCTATTTGCGAAAGGCAGATTGCCGCAAAAGCGCTGGGTTATGGCTGTATTTGGTTTCCTGGCCTGCGTCCTGTTCGTGGGCCCACTGCTGGATACCTGTACCGTGTTTCTGACCCTGCCCATCATTAACGCCCAGACGGCGTGGCCCCTCTATGTCTCCGGTTTTCCGGTCAACATCAGCCAGGGCATTTGCACCGCCCTGACCATGGTGCTGATTGGTCCGGCGCTGTTGGAAAAGCTGGACCGGGTGAAGCTGCAATATGGTATGGAGAATGACGATGGGATTTGAAGCCTGCCATCCGGCGGTGAACTTCATCTTTTTCACCGCCGCCATCTATGGTGCCGTCAGCTTCAAGCACCCGGTATTCCTGGCAATTGCCTACGTCTGCGCTTTTGCCTACAGTGTCAAGCGATGCGGTAAGCGGGCGGTGATCTTCAACCTATGCCTGTTGCCGCTGGTTCTGGTGTTCGCCTTGTACTATAGTTCCTATCACCATTTCGGAGTAACAGTGTTGAGAAAGAACTTCATAGGAAACAGCGTAACCTTGGAGAGCTTTGCCTACGGCCTGGTTATCGGCCTACGGTTCGCAACGCTCTGTATGTGGCTGGAAGCCATGTTTCGGGTGGTGTCCTCGGACAAGGTGGTATATCTGTTCGGAAAGGTCAGTCCGTTGTTGTCCCTGTTCTTGACCATCCTACTGCGCCTTATTCCCAGAATCGGTCAAGAGGCAAAGCGCATCAACCTGGCCCAAAAGGGCATTGGCCGGGGCAGCAACCAGGGAAATATCTTCCAACGGCTTATGAATTGCCTGCGCATCTTCTCCATGCTCATTACCTGGATGATCTCGGCCTTGGTCATGGAATCCGACTCTATGCGCTCCCGGGGCAGTCTGCTCCGGGGTCGGATGGCTTTCTCTATTTACCGCTTTGATAACCGTGACCGAGCCTTTGTGATTGGCCTGTTCCTCTGTATTACGTTAACCATCATGGGAATCATCCTGGGAGCCACAGATATGTGGTACAACCCCCGCATTCTCTGGAACCGTCTGAACGGGCTGGAAATCGTGACGGCAATTGGCTATCTGGTGCTGTGCCTGATGCCCATGGGATTGGAGCTTTGGACGGAGCACCGCTTTCGTGCCGCAAGAAAAAGAGGTGTATACCATGACGCAATTGGACAATGAATTCTTTGAAGAATATAAGCACCTGGAACGCTTGTGCTCGGATATATACTCCTGCCAAGATGGAATCAGGCAATATCTGGAGGATATGGAGTGCCAATTTTCCGCAGGAGAAAAGGTAGTCCCCAATTGGATGCGGGACTACCGGAAGCTGCGGGGGTTGCGGAAGCGCAGAAATACTCTGGCACACAATGTGAGCGAATATCAGGTATGCACAGAGCGGGACATAGAAGATGTTAAAGATTTTACCAATAGAATCCTGCGGCGGCTGGACCCACTGGCAATGCTGAATCTGTATGATCTCCGAAATGAAACACCAAAAGCTCGGGCTGAAAGTGAAGCGCCTGATTCTTCCAGTTCCTATTATGGTGTGAGCCAGAGAAGTGTCCCCAGAAAAAAGAAAAAGGGTGGTAAGTTAAAAAGGGTGATCCTGTGGGTTTTGTTACTGCTCACAATATATGCGTTGGTAATGCTGATATTGGCCTTGGTTGTCAGCACTGGATAGACTTGATATGGGGCTGGATTATGATATAATTAGTATGTATATCATTTCGCTATGCTGTGGGGGAAAGGTGGTTGCTCATGAGATGGGAGCGTGAATTTATCAGCCAAAATTATGGAGTATCGGTATACAAGTATGCAGATATGGACTTGTATGAAACGGATAATTTTGATTTCTTCCGCTGTGTAGAGTTTAACCCAGACTTTTTTTGCGCATGGGAGAGTTGACATGAATTTATATGAAATATGCCTGGCCAATATCGCAGACCATGATATGGATTGGAACGAGGGACAAATACAGCTTCCTAGCGGAAAAAGTTCGGTAAATCTAACGGTTCCGGAGAATACAATACAACAAGCGGATATTCCGTTTTACTGTCAAGAATACCTATATATAAGTGATTTGCACTTGGAATATCAAATTAGTGTTGAGTTTCCTAATGGGGCAACGGATAGCTGTATTAAGTCCTATGTTACAGAAATGGCTTTGAAATTGGCTCGAAGTGTACCAAAGGAATCGCATTTTTTCCCACGGCCAATACTTTTTGGTGGAGACATTTCTGCATCAGTTGAATTATCTTCCACTTTTTATAGTGCGTTTATGGGTGAAATTTCCAAGAATGGTGCGAAAAATTTTATTGTATATGCAGTCTTGGGTAATCACGAATTTTGGGGCTTTCAGTCGGTCGAACAATGCGTAGACTGCTATCGAAAACTGTTTTCGGAATTGGGCGTACATTTTTTACATAACACTCCGGAGTGGGTCCCACCATATCTTCCTCCAAATCAATTTATACGGAACGAACGTGGCTATTGGGAACTCAAGGCAATTAATCCAGACGACAACCCGGAAGAATATAAGCGAATGCTCCCCCATATGCATAATACGGTTATTTTAGGTGGTGTTGCATTTGCAGGTAGAAATTCCTCATTTAACGCAGAAAATGGACTCTATCGATCTGCTCTTGATAGATCACAAGAAGTATTAGAAACTAAAAAATGGAACGAAGTTTATAGAAAAATACTGGCTGCTGCGAGAAAAACGAATAGTATTTTGGTTGTATTAACGCATAACCCAATAGCAGACTGGAAAGAAAATAGTACGCTAGATAGTAACTGTATTTATTTCTGTGGGCATACGCACAAAGCATATAGACAATGTGAGTGGGAAAAGCGCGCATTTTATTTTGCAGATAATCAAATCGGTTATTCGCACAGGGAATTCCGGTTCAAAACAGCTTCCATTTACACAAGATCAAACCCGTTTGCCGGATTGACGGACGGTGTGTTTCCAATTTCTAGCGAGGACTATGTTAGATTCAATGATTATATTGGAGAAAAAATAGCAGGCAATGGGGTAGTTGAACGGCAAATCCAAATGTTCGGTGGACATATGCTCGCAATAAAGCAAGAAGGATTTTACGGCTTCTTTTTGATATCAACGAAAGGAACCTACATTTGCGCTGGAGGACGTATTACTAAGGTGAGTGATGTTCCAGAAATATATAAATACTATAAGAACTTTGAACCAATGGTAAAGAAATACTTAAAATCATTATCTCCGTACCGTAGGCTCCAAGAGGAAATATCAAAAGAAATAAGACAGATAGGTGGTACTGGAATAATACATGGGTGTATTGTGGATATTGATACTACTAATCATGTCCAGGTTGATCCATATAATGGAATGCTCAATTTCTATTATTCACCTATTTTTGGGGTGATAAAATCATACAGCGGTTTGGTGCAACTATTAGAGGAACATAATCCCTGTTTATTAGAGAATGCAGAAAAATTTTTAGATTGCCAAAGGTCCAAACTTCTAAATCTGCCGGCTCTGGAAAATACAGAGATATATGAAAAACTTGATATTGTGAACAGTTTTTACGCAGTTTCAAACAGAATTAATCAAATTCAAAGACTTTTTGACCGAAAAGTTCTAAGAGCTTGGGATGATCAAGTTTTAGCATATGAAATTGCAAATGAGATGCCATTAGATGATGACTTAAAACAATATTTAACATGAACGTGCTTGAAAGCGCTATGTGAATATGGAGCATTAGAACTTTCTTTATACAAGAAAAGACTTGCAGCAGACGGGTTGAATGATACCTGTACTGCTGCAAGCCTTTTCAATTATGTGGATAATACAGAACGATGGGAAGCCATCACTCCATTTCCTCCCACGGTTCCAATCCCATTTGTTCCCAGGTAACGCCATAGGGTGCGCCACCGGATGTGTACCCAGCGATGAAGAAGAATGTGTCATTCTGCTCTATGAGTGGTAGATCTGGCTCCTTGCGGGGGTGCTTCCGTCTACGTCTTGGCCTGACTTTTTTTCTGCACGGATACGCTGCAATTCCTTAATCTCCGCATGGGAACGAATATGTTCCGGCAGGCCAGAAGCAGTCAAACGCTCAACAATGTGTGGACATTTTCGAGCGTAGACAGCGTAGATTTCTTCAATTGGAACACGCAAACCGGGAATGTGGTTAGACACCATTTGCGCAATTATTCTGTAATCTGCATCTGTATCTGGCATCCTCCCGTTTGTTTGGAAGAAATTCTGTGTTTCCAGGTACATATAGTCAGAAATTCTTCCTTTTTGCTTCTGCTTTAGCTCTTTGAAAGGGCGAGGTGGCCTATTTTGCTGCTCCATAGCTCAATCATCCCACAGGTGCTTTTGCCAGTAAGCATCCATACAAAGGTCATAGCGCCTGCGCACAGATGGAATATCGCCCCCGTCAATGATGGCAGAAAAAGCCTGCTGGTGAATTTGGGAGAACTCACAATCATGGTGAAGCAGATTGTTCATGACCATCAGCGTAAATGCTGCGTCTGGGTACTTCCCTGCTAATACATCATAGCTGTTCCCGTTTGCTCGTATCAGTTGGGACAGCCCAGGGATTTCAAGCAGTACCGGTGCAGCTTGGTCAATGTAATCCTGTAAAGTATGAACTGAAGCAGTAACAGCCATGGTCAATCTCCCTTTCTGCGTACACTGCTGACCATTATACCATGGCGGTGGAAGAAAACAAGGCTTGACTTTTCACTTAAAACTGCTACATACAGTTTTAGGTACCGCTCGCCGCCATCCCATACCCCAGAATCACACCACTCCCCAGAGAATACTGCTTCTGTCTACACATATCCCTGGAATTGCCCTCTACGGTATAAACCATTCCATTCTCCACCTTCTCCACGATCCCAACATGGTCCGGCACACCGTCCTGGGTGGCCCAGTCGAAGAAGATGAGCATTCCCGGGGCTGGTTCTGTGGAACCGTCCAGCCAGAGGCCACGCTGCTGGAACCATTGCATTCCAAAGACACAGCCGGAGAATTTTGGGTAGGCTCCGCTGTCCAGGTAGCCGCATTGGTCGGCACACCAGCTGACAAAGCAGGCGCACCATTCCACATGGTTGGAAAAGCCGTACCAGCTCCAATAGGGTTCTCCACCCACATTGCCCACCTGGGACATGGCCACATCCACAATGGCATCCCCGTCCTCCGGGGTGTAGAACACTTTGCCAATTGGGTAGTACCGCAGCACATGGGGAACATACTGCTTGTCCCCATAGCTGTTCCAGCCCATTTGCTCGGCCATCTTCATGGAAAACTCCACGGCATTGGCACGGGAATACTCGCCGTATTTCTGCAAGGCCCAGGTGATATAGCCGCTGCCATAGTTGTAGCCCTGCAAGGCCAGTTGGATATGCTCCAGGTCTATGGGGCTATCCGCTTCTGCTCGCTGTAAGCAGTCCGCAAGATTCTGGATGCCCACTGCAATGGAGTATTCCGGGTCGGTGATGCTTCCGGGGATGCGGGGGTACTGGGTATTGAAGCCGCATTCAGACGCCTGCATGGGGTCATTGCCCCTACCACCGGATTCCTGCATCATAACGGCCTGAATCAGAAGGACATAATCCGGGATGCCGTACTGTTTAGCATATTTGCGAATGACCGGCTCATAAGCTCCCACCTCCGCACTGAGGGGCAGGGTTTCCGTGGATTCGTCTTGGCTTCCAAAGATGGCGGCGCCGCAGCCGATGAGGACAACAATAACGATCACCAGAACGGAAGCAACTCCACCGGCGGCAATGGCTGTGTATAGTGCCTTTGCTGCCTCTGCCGCAGACCTGGCCAACTTTGCTGCCAGCTCTGCGGCTTTCTTTGCGGCCACCAC
>JABLTL010036788.1_pt1 | contig 36535 bp, 40 predicted proteins | sample 7160151 | NCBI WGS metagenome assembly JABLTL01 (sample SAMN14651223, study PRJNA627086) | human gut metagenome | isolation source: feces | host: Homo sapiens
AAAAAATGGCGACCTGGAACGGGCTCGAACCGTCGACCTCTAGCGTGACAGGCTAGCGTTCTAACCAACTGAACTACCAGGCCGTAAAAAGAATGGTGGTCGTTATAGGGCTCGAACCTATGACCCCCTGCTTGTAAGGCAGATGCTCTCCCAGCTGAGCTAAACGACCGTGTTCCTTTCGACATTGACTAGTATACAAGATTTAAAAATAAATGTCAATACTTTTTTGAAAAAAAATTAAATTTTTTTAAAAACTTGATTTTATTTATAAAATATACTATTATATACAAAGACAATTACATATATTATATAGAATATATGTAGGAGGTAACAAAAGATTATGAAAAATAAACTTAACGAAAAAATCAAAAAGATAATTTTAACAATTATTGTAATTATTTTAATTATAATATTAGGAATTCTTAGTAAACAATTTGTACAAAAACAAATAGCAAAAAAATCATTTGAAAACAAAGTATTAGACTTTGCAAAAAAAAATCAAACAACAATATTTTCAATCGATAAAATAGTACTTTTTAGTAGTTGCGATTCAAAAAATAAGACAAGCAGTCAAACAAATTTTACAATAGAAAATTTATATGCATATACAGACATAGCTATATTTATAAATAATAATAGTGATGAACATACACTTGAAAATACATTAAAAAGTTTAAAAATTTCTAATATAAAAATAACACAAAATCAAAATGTAGGTCAGCCGAATTTATATTATAAATCAATAAATGATTTTGCAAAAAGCAACTGGACCGAAGAAAATATCATAAAAGATGAATTAGAATTTAATATAAGTCAAGAAGACCAAACAGATTTAAGCAAACCAACATTATATAATAATTGTGCAAATCCAATTACATTAAGTTATATTAATCAAAACATAAAAACAGATTATACAATATTAGATACAACAAATCCTATAACATATAATGGAACACTATTAAAAAGATGTGGAGTAACACTAAGCTCAATAAAAAGTTCAATTTCATTTGAAATATCAATTGAAAATAACAAAAATGAAAAATTTAGAACACAAGTACATATAGATATTCCATATGAAGATGGAGAAAAAACAATATATGATGGAAGTTTAACATTAAATAAAAAGACAAATTTTAGATTTTATAGATATGATTAATAAGTGAGGAATGATAAAATGAAAAACAAATTAAACATTGCTGAACAATTAAAACAAAAATATCACAAATGCGAAGAAGTAACAAACTTTAAAGAAATGATAGAAAGGTCAGCTCAAATTTATAAAACAAGAACAGCTTTCAAATTAAAAAATAAAGATGGAGAAATATATAGCAAAACATATGAAGAAGTAAAAAATGATATTTATGCTTTAGGAACAGAATTAATTGAAAATGGATTAACAAATAAAAGAATAGCTGTTATAGGAAAAAACTCTTATAAATGGGCAATTTCATATCTTGCATCATCAATAGTTGGAGTTGTAGTCCCAATTGATAAAGAATTGCATTCAGATGATGTAATAAACTTTATGAATGTAGCAGAATGTGAATGTATTTTAGGTGATGGCAAAAACTTAAAAACAATAACAGAAAATATTGAAAAATTGAATAACAAAAAAACAATATTTGTTGATTTTGAACATTCTTTTGAACATTACTTAGAAGCGGGAAGAACATTATTAGAAAAAGGAAACACAAAATTTGAAGAAATAAAAATAAATCCAGATGAAATGAAAATATTATTATTTACATCTGGAACAACTGGAAATGCAAAAGGAGTATGTTTATCACAAAAAAATATATGCTCAAACATATTGTCAATTTATGGAATAGTAAAAGTAAAAAGAAGTGACTTATTCTTTTCAATATTACCTTTACATCATACATATGAATGTACAATAGGATTTTTATTACCTTTATATTCTGGAGCAAGCATTTGTTATTGTGATGGATTAAGATATATATCAAAAAACATGTTAGAATATCATCCATCTGTAATACTTTGTGTACCACTTTTATTAGAAAGTATGTACAAAAAAATAATGAAAAGTTTAAAAAAATCATTACCAGAAAAATACACAAAAGATGGTGAAAATCCAATAGATAAATTACCATTTATATTAAGAAAAATTGTTAGTAGAAAAGTAAAAAATACTCTAGGTGGAAGGTTAAGAGTATTTATAGTTGGAGCAGCAGCAGTTAACCCAGAAATAGCAAATACATTTGATAAATTAAAGTTAAATTCATTACAAGGCTATGGTTTAACAGAATGTGCACCACTTGTAGCAGGAAATACAGACTTTTTCAAAAGAAATGATAGCGCAGGATTACCAATTCCAACAGTAGAATATAAAATAGATAATCCAAATCAAGAAGGTGTTGGAGAAATAATAGTAAAAGGCCCAAATATAATGCTAGGTTACTACAATATGCCAGAAGAAACAGAAAAAGTTTTGAAAGATGGATGGTTCCATACAGGAGATTTAGGAAAAATAGATGAAAATGGATTTTTATATATTACAGGAAGATGCAAAAGTGTAATTGTAACAAAAAATGGAAAAAATATATATCCAGAAGAAATAGAAAGCTATTTAAATGAAAGTCCACTAATATCAGAATCATTAGTTATAGGAATTCATAAAGAAAATGATGATGAAACATATGTAAATGCACAAATATTCCCAAATAAAGAAGCAATCACAGAATATCTAAAAGGAACAGTTCCAACAAAAGAAGAAGTAAAAAAAGTAATTTCAGATGTAATTGCAAACGTAAATAGCAAAATACCAAATTACAAGCACATAAAAGATTTTGCGATAAGAGATAGCGAATTTGAAAAAACAACAACTCAAAAAGTAAAAAGATATGGAAACAATATGAAAATAGATAAATAATAAAAAAGGTCAAGATTTTAAATCTAGACCTTTTTTGTAGCTAAGAAACTCCTAGCAATTATGTGTTATTAGCGAAGATTAGCAACATCCTCCTCTGCCACCACCGCAGCAACAGCATATTATTAAGATAAGAAGAATGATACAGCAGCAATCGTCACCAAATCCGAAACCACCACAACCTCTGTTTTCTGGCATAGTCTAGACCCCCTTTCAACAAATGAGTTTTTTTCTTTCTTTTGTTGTTCCTTTGTATAATACATATTATGAAAAAATAGAAAATTGGTTACTGAAAAATAAAATTTTTATAAAAAACTATTGAATTTGATTTTTGTCTTGTATATAATTAACAAAAAACGAAAGAGAGTTGATAAAAATGGCAGGAATAAAATTAAACTTAAAAAATAGTGGAATAACAGAAAAAACAATATTAGAATACAAAGAACAAGTAGAAAACATACACAAAGACTTACATAGAAGAGCAAATGATGAAAAAGACTTTGTTGGATGGATTGAATTACCAACAAATTATGATAAAAAAGAATTTAGCAGAATAAAAAAAGCTGCAAAAAAAATAAAAAAAGAATCAGACATATTAGTAGTAATAGGAATAGGTGGATCATACTTAGGTGCAAGAGCTGTAATTGAAGCATTAACAAGTTCATTCCAAAATATGTTAACAGACAAACAAAGAAAATACCCACAAATATTATATGTAGGAAACAATTTAAGTCCAAACTATATAAATGAATTAATAGAATATATAGGGGACAAAGATTTTTCAGTTAATGTAATATCAAAATCAGGAACAACAACAGAACCAGCAATAGCCTTTAGAATTTTTAGAGAAATGCTAGAAAACAAATATGGAATAGAAGAAGCGAGAAGTAGAATATATGTAACAACAGACAAAGAAAGAGGAGCATTAAAAACATTAGCAGACAACGAAGGCTATGAAAAGTTTGTCATACCAGATAATGTTGGAGGAAGATATTCAGTATTAACACCAGTAGGATTATTACCAATAGCAACAGCTGGAATTGATATAGACAAATTAATGGCAGGTGCTCAAACAGCACAAGAAAGATATAATGACTCAAACTTAAAATATAATGAATGTTATAAATATGCAGTAGTAAGAAATATTTTATATAAATTATACAAAAACACAGAAATATTAGTAAACTATGAACCTAAAATGCACTATTTCACAGAATGGTGGAAACAACTATATGGAGAAAGTGAAGGAAAAGAACAAAAAGGAATATTCCCAGCAGGGGTAGACTTCACAACAGATTTACATTCTATGGGACAATATATACAAGAAGGTAGAAGAAACTTATTTGAAACAGTAATTTCAATAGAAAATTCTGCAACAGACATTATAATAAATAAAGATGAAGACAATTTAGATGGATTAAATTATTTAGCTGGAAAAGGACTAGACTATGTAAATAAAAAAGCAATGGAAGGAACAATAAAAGCTCACGTATCAGGAGATGTACCTAATATTGTAATAAACATAGAAAAATTAGACGAAGAAAATATGGGAGAATTAATATATTTCTTTGAAAAATCATGTGCAATGTCTGGAATGATTTTAGGAGTAAATCCATTTAATCAACCAGGAGTAGAAGAATATAAAAAGAATATGTTCAAATTATTAAAAAAACCAGGCTATTAAAATAAAAGTTGTCAAATAAAATTTGGCAACTTTTTTAAAGGAGTATGAAAAATGTTTTATAAAGAAGATGTAAAAATACAATTAAAAGATTTTGGAAAAAATGGATTTATAAAAAATAGAGCAATCTTAGAAATGTTTGAAAATGTTGCAACATATCATTCAGACAGTTTAGGGCATGGACCTAATAATATAGAAAAAACAGGTTCAAGCTGGGTATTATTAGATTGGAAATTTAAAGTTATAAAAAGACCAAAATATGGTCAAAATTTAAATGTGTGTACATGGGGAAGATGCATGAAAAAAGCATTTACATACAGAGATTTTGAAATTAGAGATAAAGAAAATAATTTATGTGTAATAGGAACTTCAAAATGGGTTCTTGTTGATATCAATACAAATAGAATCGTTAGATTAGATGAACAATTAATAGAAGATTATGAACCTGAGGAAAAAAGTGTATTTGATGAGGAATTAACAAAATTAAAAGTGCCTGAAAAATTTGAATCAGAATATATATATAAAGTAGCCAGAAGAGATATAGACTTAAATGGTCATATGCATAATTTATATTATTTAGACTTAGCATATGAAGCATTACCACAAGAAGTATATGAAAAAAGACCATTTGACAACGTTAGAATCGAATATAAAAAAGAAATAAAATTTGGAGAAACTATCAAATGCAAATATATTTGTATAAATGGCGAGAATATAGTTACAATATTTAATGAGGATTGTAGTGTAGTTCATGCTATTATTATTTTAAAATAAGGAAAAATTTACAAAATTTTAAAAAAATAGTTGAAAAATGCGGTTTAATTGTGATATAATAAAAGCCGGTTTTAAAAAAAGGGAGGAATAAAAATGAAATCATTAAGAAAAACAAAAATAGTTGGAACAATAGGACCAGCAAGTGAAAACAGATTAGAAGAATTATTTAATGCTGGATTAAACGTAACAAGAGTAAATTACTCACACGGAAGTTGGGATGAACAATCAGAAAAAACAGAAACAATTTGTAGATTAAGAAAAGAAATGGACATACCAGTTGCATTACTTCTAGACATGAAAGGTCCAGAAATAAGAACAGGAATGTTATATACAGGAAAAAACACAAAAATCCAATTAAAAGATGGACAAAAATTCACATTAGTAAATGATGATATTGAAGGAAACGAAGAAAAAGTTTCTGTAACATATAAAGAATTATACAAAGATGTACAACCTGGAACAAAAATATTAATAGATGACGGAGCAATCGAATTAAAAGTTGATGAAGTTGTAGGAAAATATATAGTTTTTACAGTAGTTCATGGAAACGGTTTAGGAAGCAGAAAAACAATGAACTTACCAGGAACAGTAATAAGATTACCAGGTTTAGCTGAAAAAGATATAGCTGACTTAAAAACAGCTTGTGAACATGATTATGATTTCGTTGCAATATCATTTGCAAGAAACTTAGATGATATCAGACAAGTAAGAAAAGTATTAGATGAAAATGGTGGAAAAGACATCCAAATAATAACAAAAATAGAAAACGTTGAAGGTTTATCAAACTTAGAAGATATATTAAACGAAGCTGATGGACAAATGATAGCTAGAGGAGACATGGCTACAGAAACAGACTTCACAGAACCACCAGTAGTTCAAAAGAAAATAATCAAAATATCTAACGAAATTTGTAAACCAGCTATAACAGCAACACAAATGTTAGAATCAATGACACACCAACCATTACCAACAAGAGCAGAAGCTAGTGACGTTGCAAATGCTATCTATGATAGAACAAGTGCAATAATGTTATCTGGAGAATGTGCTCAAGGTGACTACCCAGTTGAATGTGTTAAAACAATGGTTAAAATAGCTAACAGAGTAGAACCAACAATCAATTACTGGAAGAGATTTGATGAAAATGAAAATGTTAAATTAGATGATTTAGAATCAAACATTTCATACTCAGCATGTGTAATTGCTAAAAACATAAAAGCAGATGCAATCGTATGTTACACAAACTCTGGAGATTCAGCTAGAAGATTAGCTGGAATGGGAGCTGGATGCCCAATATTAGCTATAACAGATAATAGAAGAACATTCAACCAATTAGCTTTAGCATGGAACGTAACACCAGTATTAGTTGAGAAACAAGAGACTATTGATAAAACAGTAGAAGCTGGTCTTAAAAAATTACAAGATAAAGAAATACTAGAAAAAGGAGATACAGTTGTATTAGCTAGTGGATCTAAAATGTTAGAAAACAATGCAGAAAGCAAAATAATCGGTGGAGTTGTAAAAATCTAGGATTATAAAAATAAAGTAAAAAAGGATTAGTAAAGAAATTTGCTAATTCTTTTTTTGTATGGTAACAAATGTCGAAAAAGCTCATATAATAAAACTAAAGGAGGAAAGAAAGATGTTTGGAAGATACAAAAAATGTTATTGTATGAACAATGAATATAACAACGATTCATGCAATGCAAACAGTGATATTATAGAAGACCAATGTTCAAACGTTGGAAACAATATGTATTCAACTTGCAATCAAAATCAATATACAGATTGCTGCGAATGTGGATTTGATGAAGAATATAATGTTTTTCCAGAAAATCCAATGTTAGGTCAAAGTTATGTACCAATTCAATATATGGATAAAACATTCAAACCATGTGTAGGGTTAAAAATGGGAACAATATTTCCAGAATTAGTTAGCCCATATATGCCATGTCAATCTATGCGTGAAATAGATTATATAGCAGCAACAAATACAATAAAGGAGGGATGTAACAAATGTCAATAGAAGAAAATAGAAATTGCGGATGTAATGATAATATGAATGATAGCATGACTTCTAATATGATGAATGCAGAAGGAAGAATCATAGATTGTTGCGAAAAAGAAGAAATGTTACAACAAATTAGATGTTGTGATTTTGCAATAACTGAATTGGCATTATACTTGGACACACATCCTCAAGATGATAAAGCATTATGTTTGCATAGAAAATACTGCAAACAAGCAAAAGATTTAAAAGATAAATATCAAAAGGTTTATGGACCATTAACAATAAATTACCCATGTAATAAATGGAGATGGCTTGAAGAACCATGGCCTTGGGAAGGAGGAATGTGCTAATGTGGACTTATAATAAAACTTTACAATACCCAATTAATATAAAATGTCCAGACCCAAGACTTGCTAAAGTCATAATATCTCAATATGGTGGTCCGGATGGAGAATTAGCAGCATCTTTAAGATATTTATCACAAAGATTTGGGATGCCAGACCAAAATGCTAAAGCAATTTTAAATGATATAGGAACAGAAGAATTAGCCCACCTAGAAATGGTAGGAACAATAGTACACCAATTAACAAGAGGAGCATCAATAGAAGAAATAGAAAAAGCAGGATTAGGAGCTTACTATACAGACCATGGAGTAGACGTATACCCACAATCAGCAGCAGGAGCACCATTTACAGCTGCATATATAGCATGTAAAGGCGACCCAATAGCAAACTTACAAGAAGATTTGGCAGCAGAACAAAAAGCACGTGCTACGTATGAAAAATTAATAGACTTATGTAGAGATAATCCAGATGTAATAGACCCATTAAGATATTTAAGGGAAAGAGAAGTAGTACACTTCCAAAGATTTGGTGAAGCTCTAAGAGGAGTACAAGATAAATTATCAGAGAAAAAATTTTATATAAATAATTGTAAATAAAAAATACCCCCAAAGTACATCGAGACTATGGGGGTGTATTGTTAAATAATACTGTAAAACATAAAAAACATAAAAAACACTAGTAATTTACATAAAAGTATGATATACTATAAAAGACAATGTTATAACTCCATTTTTCATCAATGAGATAGCATTACATAAAAAAAATTTTTAGGAGGAAAATTACAAATGAATATAAAACAAAGACTACGGATAATATTGTATTCATATTCTTTTACAACAATTGTAATATATACAATAAAACTTTTATGTGGTAAATTAAGTTCTATTGGCAAAATTACATTGTGTATATGTTATGGAATGATTGCTTTTTTGTTAATTTATATTTTATTAATTATTTTGAAAATAGAATTTGTTGGAAAAAAATTATTAGAACTTGGAGAATTGTTGATTTCTAACAAATTAACTAGTAAAAATAATAAAATAAAATTAAAAGAAATGATGAAAAAAACAAAAAAGTTAATGACAGAAGTAAAACCCTAGTAAGTTGTAAAAAAACGAAAAACTGAGTGAATATTTTCACTCGGTTTTTTTATTGTTTTTAATCCAAATATAAAATTACTGAATCCCAAATTCATTACTAACAGGATCTCTAAACAACCCAATCTCTGGTGTAGCATAAGTAAATAAAATAAAACACAAAAGTAAAACAAGCAAAACAATAAAAGCAGTTTTTTTATTACAACTAAAGTTAGAAAGCAATAATTTATAAATAACAAACTCTCCTAAAATAACAGCAACAAAAAAACTACCAATATCTAAAAAAGCAAAATTAGTTCCAATTATACCAGTATAAGTATAAAAAAACACAGTAGTAAAAGAAATTGCAGTTAAAATTCCAATAGCATTAGCACATAAAAAATTATGCTTATTCTTACCAAAATAAAAATAACCAATAATAGTAGTTAAAAGCATAGGGTAAAACAAAAGCTTTAAATGTTCCCAAGTGCTTTCATTAACAGCACTAAAACTTGCAACAAGTAAATTTCCTTCAGACCATTCATATGTAAAATGTAGTAAATTACCTAGAATCATAACAAAAATAGCACTAAAAATCTGAAAATTTTTAATTGAAATCTTCATAACAATACCTCCATAATTAAATATATTAAAACATATAAAGTTTGTTTACAAAAATAATCATAAATATTAAAATATAATTAGGTGATTTTATGAAATCAAAAGAAAAAAATAAAAAAGTAAAAATAACATTAAAAACAATCATATTTTCAGCAGTTGCCTTTTTTATCTTCTTATATATGTTCATGTTCTATAACATATATTTCCCAACAAACAAATCATATGCAAAAGAAACAGACACAAAACCAGAAGAAACAAAAATTAGCAATGCAAATAAAATTAATATTGATGAAATAATAAATACTAATACTGGAAATGGACAAGCAATACAAATAACACAAAAAGAAGAAGTATTAGAATATTTAACAGAATATAGAACAAATAAAACACTTCCTAAAGGAGTATCTTATGTAGTACAAGAAGGAAGACAAGGAACACAAAATATAACAATAAAAAGTACATACAAAGATGGAGAATTACTTTCAGAGGAGCAAGTTGGAGCAAGTGTAATTAAAGCATCCTATAATAAAATAATAGAAATAGGTGGTGCTTCATATTCAAGTAGTTACAAAGTAAAAGCAGGAGATACAGTGTATGTAACTTCAGATGAATTAGGGTTAATGGAAACAGATTCTGAAGAAAGTCGAAGAATTACAACATTAAAAAGAAATGATAATCTAAAAATATTAAAAATTACTCAAAACTGGTATGAAGTATCATATCAAAATATGACAGGATGGGTAAAAAATGAATGTACAACATATATAAATTCAAAAGAAGAAAATGAGACAAAAGAAAGTACAAAAACAAAACAAGAATTAAATTCAAATTTAAGTTTTAATATGGCATTAAATAAGCCAAGTGGATTAAGTTCGGAACAATTTAAGAAAATATTAAATGACCCAAAAGACAAAAATAAGATTTTTACAAATAATGCAGAATATTTTTATTATATAGAAAAACAATACAATATAAATGGTGTATTTGTGGCATCTGTGGGAATTCATGAAAGTGCATGGGGAACATCTAAGATTGCACTTCAAAAAAATAACTTATTTGGTTATGGAGCATATGATTCAAATCCATATAATGGAGCATATAATTTTTCAAATTATTCAGAAAGCATAGATTTAATTTCAAGAGTATTTGTAAAATATTATATAAATCCAAAAGGAACAAGCATTTATGGTGGAGAAAAAGCTGTTGGAACATATTATAATGGTTCAAATTTAAGTGGCATTAATAAAAAATATGCAAGTGATTCTAATTGGGCAAATGCAGTTTACTCACATATGCAATATTTATATAACAAATTGTAAAATTTTTGCAAAATTTCTTGCTATTTTTAAAAAGTTATTGTATGATATATAAGTATAAAAAAGAGAAAATATATACTAAAAAAAAGAAAGTTAGAAAGGGGCAAAAATAATGAAAAAAACCTTAGCAATATTTGCAATAATAACAATACTATTAACATTGTTTACATTTACAACTAAAGTATATGCTACACAAGCTGCAATTGATAATGGAACAGAAAGTAAACTTGTACAAATCAAAGAAACACAAACAAAATCTTTACAAGATTATCAAGAAAAATATGGATCAGAAGCATATGGATTAGTTGCATATATATTAAATTTAATTAGAATATATAGTATACCATTTTGCTTTTTAGGAATAGCAATAGGAGCAATACATCAATACATAATTGGTATTAGAAAATTAGATACATTAGAGAAAGGAATGGGACTAATAGTAACATTCGTTACATTATTAGTAATATGCCAAGTTTTACCATTAGCATTCGCTGTGTTTGTAAAGTTTGGAAGGGGGTAACAAATGAAAGTATTATTTGCTGTAAGTAATGAGGAGATATCTGAGTCAATAGTAAAAAGATATCAAAGAGAATATAAAGAAATAATTTCATACAAAAATGTTTATTACTTTAATGCAATATTAAAAGAATTACAAAAAGATAAAAATTATGACAGAATTGTAATAAGTGAAGAATTAGAGGCATTTACACATACACAATATGACCAAATAGATAAATTCATATTTGATAAATTAGATGGAATAAGTGATGAGGCTTCAAATTTAAAAGGAGAGGATATTCCAATTATACTAATTTGTTCAGATAGAAGAGAAAAATCAGAATCTATGTTAGTAAAATTATTTGGTATTGGTATCTACAATGCTTTGTTAGGAAACGATAGGTCTGTAGATAATGTTTGCAAATTATTAAACAAACCACGTTCTAAAAAAGAAGCTAAAATATATTATAAAATTGATTCTGATGATGTAACATATCAATCTGAAAATGAAAACGATGTTAGTGAAGTAGAAATTCAAAATATATTAGCTCATTATAAAAGATTAGGAAAAGATGAAGATAAATATGTAGAAAGCTTTAATAGAATAGCATCACAATATAATGATGTTCAATTAAGAATAATAACAAAATTCTTACCATTAAATGTAAGAGCAGTATTAGAAGAAAAATCCGAAAAATACCAACAAATTATATCATTTAATAGTAAAATTTCAGACAATTTAAGAGCACAAAGCATTGTTAAAAGAAAAGAAGAAGAAGGCACAAGTTCTAAATTATTAACAAATCCAGATAAAGAAAAAATACTATCAAAACCAGTAGTAATTCCATCAGCAGTTAATATGAGTGGAGTAAAGAAGTTTGCAAAATCAAAACCAGAGGTAGAACCAGAAACAATATTTGAACCACTTGAGCCAGAAATAGAAACAACACAAACTCAAGAACCAGAAATAGAAGAATTACCAATGGTAGAAGAAACACCAGTAATTCCAGAAGTTAGTACAGAAACAGAAGAACCTAAAAAAAGAAGAGGAAGACCTAGAAAAAATCCACTTCCAGAAGAAACAACTGTACAAGCTCCAAAAAGAGGAAGAGGAAGACCTAGAAAAGTAGAACCGGTTGAAGAAGTTTTAGAAGAACAACAACCAGAAACAAAAACAATTTCTCAACCAGAAGAGGAAGATGAAACAATCTTACCAGGATTTGAAGATTATAATGAGCCAGAAAAAAACATTTTACCAGGATTCGAAGAAAAAACAGAAGAAGATAATATTTTACCAGGCTTTGATGAGAAATCAGAAGAAAACAATATTTTACCTGGTTTCGAAGATGATGATAAAAAACAAGAAGAAACATATAATCAACCAGAAACACCAAAACAAGAAAATTATTATCAAAATTATAATATGAACCAGATCCAAAGCACATATCAACAACATGAAGATATAGACATATCTAGTTTATTAACAGCAAGCAAAAAAGTAGCATGTTTTATAGGAACAAGTAAAAATGGTACATCTTTTGTAGTTAATAACTTAGCAGAAATAACATCATCTATGGGAATTGATACAGCAATATTAGATACAACAAAAAATAGAAATTCATATTATATATACACAAAAAATGAAGAAGAATTAAGAAATACAGCTATGAATTGTGTAAATAATCTTTTAAATGGAAATGCACTAGGAATTAATGCTGGTAAGAACTTAACTGTATATACATCATTACCAACAGAAACAGAAGGAATAGAAAATGCAGGAGCAATTTTACAAACACTATTGAAAAAACATTCTTTAGTATTAATAGATTGTGATTTTGATACACCAATGGAATATTTCCAAAAAACACAAGAAATATATCTAGTACAAACCTTTGATGTATTAACAATTCAACCATTAACAGCATTTTTAAGAGAACTAAAATCAAAAAATATTTTAGACCAAAATAAATTAAGAGTAATATTAAATAAAGCTGTAAAAATAAGAGGTATAAATGACAAAACTATAATTGGAGGAATGGCATATTACAATGATCCAGCAATGTCATTTATGACAGAATTATTTGATAAAACAACAGTAAGATATATAACAATTCCATTTGATGAAGATGTTTATGCAAAATATTTGGAAGGTGTAATAAATTGTGAAATATCAATAAAAGGATATCCAAAAAATATAGTACAAATATTCCAAGAACTATCAAACATTATATATCCAGTAGTTTCAGGAAAAGCAACATATGGTTCTACAAAAGGTTCTGCTAAAAAATCAACATATGTTCCACCACAAATTCAAAGTAATGGATTTACACCAAGTATGAATTCAACATTAGATCAAATGAAAAAAAGATACTAAAAAATAGGAGGTAAAAAAGTGTTAATAGCAATAGTAATAATACTAATAGCAGTAGTAATCGGATTAATTGTATATAATCTTAACATCCATAAAAAAATACAAACATATAAAAACATTAATCAAAAAATAACAAATCTATCAGTTGTACAAGACTTTATGGATGCAATAGGAGAAACATCATCAGTTGATGATAAAATTAAAAAAATTAATGAAATATTAATAGAAAAATATGAAATAAAGTATTCTACTATTGTTGTCTTTAATGGTGCAGAATATGAAGTAAAAGCATCAAATGTTGACCAAAGACACTGGGATTCTTTAAGATCACTCCAAGATGTAGACATGTTTAAAGATAGTATAGCACAAGCGACTCCAAAATATGTTACAGTAAATAATGATAAAGAAAGATTGCCATATCAACAAATGGAATTTGGAAGAGCCAAATCAGCAATCTTCTTTCCATTATACATAGACAATGTTTATATTGGCTATTGGATTATAGAAAGTGGAACACCACATGATTTTGATAATGTGGACACAACAGTATTAGAAGTTATAAAAGACAATATAGTATCAGTCTTAAAAACAGTTGTACATCAAAAAACACTAGAATCAATAGTAAGAAAAGACCTATTCTCTGGATTATATTCAGAAGAATACCTATATGGAGAAGGAAGAAAAATAATAGACCAATATACAACATCAACAATTTGTATGTTTAAGATAACTAATCTAGAAGAAATAAACAAAAAATATTCAAGAGAATTAGGAAATAAAACAATTACACAAATTTCTGACTATATAAAAGAAAATATATCAAACCAATATGTATTTGTTAGATATATGGGACCAAAATTTGTAATAGCATTTTCAGGAGTAGAAATAAATGGTGTAGCAGAATTTGTTAATGACCTAAAAGAAAAAATAGAAAGAACAAAAATAACATTAAAAAATGAAGAAAACGAAGAAGAACAAGTAGCATTACCAAGATTAAATTTTGCAATATCAACATATTATAAAGGAACAGGATTAGAAGAAATCTTGAAAAAACTAGAAGAGTACTTAGATAATGCAAATAAAGCAGAAAGCGATATTACAAATATTTAAAAGAGGAGGTAAACAATATGGATTTTGACAAAACAATGAGCTTTCAAGTAGAAAGAGAAGATAACACAAGAACAAAAGAAATTTTAAAAGAGGTATATGAAGCCTTATCAGAAAAAGGTTACAATCCTATAAACCAAATAGTAGGTTACATTTTATCAGGAGATCCAACATACATTACAAGTTATAATGATGCAAGAAATAAAATAAGAACAATTGAAAGAGACGAATTATTAGAAAAAATGGTAAAAAATTATATAGGATTAGATTTAGAGGATTAATAATGAGAAAATTAGGAATAGACTATGGAGATGCACGTGTTGGAATATCAATAACAGACCCACTAAACATTACTGTTCAAGGATTAGAAACAATACAAAGAAATAATTCTGACAAAGTTGTATTAAGAAGACTAGATGAAATATTAGAAAAATATGAAGTAGATACAATTGTAGTTGGAATGCCATATAACTTAAAAGGCGAAAAAACAGTAAGAGCAGAGGTTACAGAAAAATTCATACACAAATTGAAATGTAAATACAACAAAATAAAAATAGAAACAATTGATGAAAGATTAACAACAGTTGCAGCTCATAAAACTATGAATTTTCTTGATATTAATAAGAATAAAAAAAGAGATATTGTAGATACTATATCTGCAGTATATATATTAGAAACATATGTAAATAAGATAAAAGAAAATTTATAAAAACAGTTGCAAAAAAATAAAAAATACGATATTATAATTACGATATTTAATTTGTTAAATATAAAATAAAAAAGCATCGAATCGAAAGGAGAAAAAAGATGGAAGAAAACTATAATGAAGAGGATAACATAGTAATATTAAATGATGAGGATGGAAACGAAGTAAAATTCGAATTCTTAGACTTAGTAGAATTAGATGATGAAGAATATGTTGTATTACTACCAGTTACAGCAGAAGGAGAAGAAGATGAAGGAGAAGTAGTAATACTAAAAGTAGAAGATACAGATGAAGAATCTGACGAAGAATCTTATGTAAGTGTAGAAGATGAAGAAACATTAAACAAAGTATTTGAAATATTCAAAGAAAAATTTAAAGATGACTTTGATTTTGTAGATTAATTTTATTAATAAGAATAGACGGATACTAATCCGTCTTTTTACTTATCTAAAAGAACTTAGCTTAGAGATCAAATTTAAGGGGGAAAATAAAATGAAAAAATTATCAACATATTTATTAGTAATGTTTATGGTTATGTATTGGGTACTAAGAATAATAATTGCATTATCAGCAGAATTAGGAAAAAATTTTATAGGGATAACACCAATAAATTCAACATTTGAAATTGTATTATTATTTGCATTTTTAGTATGTGTAGTATTAGTAGTAAAAAGAAAATTAACAGGTGGATTATTGTATCTTGCATTATATGGAATTTATTTTGGTGGAGATGTAACTGCAAAATTAAATATATTATCAACAAATGGTTCATTATCAATGTCTGAAAATATGGGATTAATGATATCCATTCTAGGAATTATATTACCATTAGCTGTTTTAATTGATTTATTATTAGATAAAAATAGAAAATTAAATCCAAAAGATAAAAAAACAGATTGGTTTTATCAAAACGAAGAATTTGATAGAAAATTAGATGATAGAGCAGATAAGAATAATTATAGAACAATGTAATAGGAAAGGTAAGAAAATGGAAGAAAATAGAACAAATATCAACTGGTACCCAGGTCATATGGCAAAAACAAAAAGACAAATAATAGAAGACATGAAACTAATAGATGTAGTAATAGAACTATTAGACTCAAGAATACCAATATCAAGTCAAAATCCAAACATAGCAGAAATAACAAAAAATAAAAAGAAAATAATAGTATTAAATAAATGTGACCTATCAGATGAAAAACAAAACAAACTATGGGTGGAATACTTTAAAAGCAAAAATATACCAGCAGTATTAGTAGACTCAAACTCAGGAAAAGGAATAGACAACTTCATAAAAGAAGTTGAAAAAATAATGCAAGTAGACTTAGAACAACATGCACAAAAAGGAAGAACAGGAAGAAAAATAAGAGCAATGATACAGGGAATACCTAATGTAGGAAAATCATCATTCATAAATAGAATTGCAAAAAGAACATCAGCTGGTGTTGGAAACAAACCAGGAGTAACAAAACAAAAACAATGGATACGTATAAACGATAAAATAGAATTACTAGATACACCAGGAGTATTATGGCCAAAATTTGAAAGTGAAGAAGTTGCATTGAATTTATGCTTTACAGGAACAATAAAAGAAGAAATATTAGACAAAATAGAAATAGCATATCAACTAACAAAATTTTTACTAGAAAATTATAGAAAAAATCTATGTGAAAGATATAAATTAGAAGAAAGTTTCGTAGAAGAAAAATTAGCACAAGAACAACCTGAAAATTATAACATATATGAAATAATGCTAGAAATAGGTAAAAAAAGAGGATGTGTAATGTCTGGTGGAAAAATAGACGAAGAAAAAACAGCAAGAATATTATTAGATGAATTTAAAAATGGTCAATTAGGAAAAATAACAATTGAAAAACCAAAAAGACAATAAACATGAGGAGGAAAAAGTGGAAGAATTTATTGAATTTAAAAAAGATGAAACAGAAGTAAATTTAATGCCACCACTTACATGGGCATATGTAGGTGATTGTGTTTATGAATTATACATAAGAACAAAACTAGTAAATGAAACAAAATTGAAACCACATGCATTGCATATAGAAGCAATAAAACATGTAAAGGCTAAGGCACAAGCGGAAACTTTGAAAAGAATATATGATGATTTAACAGAAAAAGAACAAGAAATAGTTAGAAGGGGAAGAAATGCAGAAAATCATCATTTACCAAAAAATGCTAATGTTCAGGAATATATGTATTCAACAGCATTTGAAGCATTAATCGGTTATTTATATTTAACAAAACAAAATGTGAGATTAAAAGAAATATTAGATAAAACATAAAAAATTGCTTGACTAAACATAAAAAAAATGGTATAAATAAACAGTACCAACAAGGCCCCTTGGTCAAGCGGTTAAGACGCCACCCTCTCAAGGTGGAATCATGGGTTCGATTCCCGTAGGGGTCACCAAATTAAAAGGGAGTAGCTTTAAATTACTAATCAACAGTCGCGATAAACAAAATTATCTGGTTAGTAAGCTTAAAACTAATTAAGTAAGCGAGACTTTTAAAAGAAATTTGATTTTTTAAATTTCTTTTAAAAGTCTCGCTTTAATATTAAGCAAAAGCGAATAAAACACAAAATTTGGTAAAAAATAAAAAAAGGAGGAACTTTCATGGAAAAAAGAAATTGGTTTAACAAAACATTTAAAGAAGTAGAAAAAGAACTAGAAACAGACTTAGAAAAAGGACTGAGCAAAGAAAAAGCAGAAGAAAGACAAGAAAAATATGGTTTTAACGAATTACAACAAATAGCAAAAAAATCAATAATCCAAAGATTTTTAGAACAATTCAAAGATTTTTCAATAATAGTATTAATAATAGCGGCAATAGTTTCTGGAATAGTAGGAGTATTACAAGGAGAAGGAATAACAGATACTATAATAATTTTAATAGTTGTAATAGTAAATGCAATAATAGGAGTAGCACAAGAAAGTAAAGCAGAAAAATCTTTAGAGGCATTACAAAAACTAAGTGACCATGCATCAAAAGTAATTAGAAATGAAAATATGGAAGTAGTACCATCAAAAGAACTAGTACCAGGCGACATAGTAGTATTAGATACAGGAGACTATATACCAGCAGATTTAAGAATAATAGAAGCAGTAAACTTAAAAACACAAGAGAGTTCATTAACAGGAGAATCAGTTCCAGTTGAAAAAACATCAGAAATCATAGAAGAACAAGAAATTGGAATTGGCGATAGAAAAAATATGTTATTTTCATCAAGTTTAGTAACATATGGTAGAGGAAAAGGAATAGTTGTTGAAACAGGAATGACAACAGAAGTTGGTAAAATTGCAGGAATGATAAACTCAACAGAAAAACAAGAAACACCACTTCAACAAAAATTAGATAAATTAGGTAAAACATTAGGAATAGCAGCACTAGTGATTTGTGCAGTAATATTTATATTAGGAATATTACAAGGAAAAGAAATAATAAGTATGTTTATGACAGCTGTAAGTTTAGCAGTTGCGGCAATACCAGAAGGACTAGTAGCAGTATCAACAATAGTATTAGCAATAGGTGTTCAAAAAATGGTTAAGAAAAATGCTATTGTAAAAAGACTGCCAGCAGTAGAAACTCTAGGAAGTGCAACAGTAATCTGTTCAGATAAAACAGGAACATTAACTCAAAATAAAATGACAGTAGAAAAAATATTTTGGAATGATGCAACAAGAGAAGCAAGCAATATTTCAGATGATGAAATAGATGAAGAATTAACAAAATTAGTATATGCTAATATGTTATGTAATGACACAAAAATATCATCAGATGGAACACTTACAGGAGACCCAACAGAAACAGCCTTAGTAGATATGGGATTTAAATTAAATTTTGATCCAAGCATATATGACAGAATGGAACGTGTAGAAGAAATTCCATTTGATTCAGATAGAAAATTAATGACAACAGTAAATAAAGTTGGAGATAAATATGTTGTATATACAAAAGGCGGAATTGATGAAATACTAAAAAGATGTAACTCATATGAAATAGGTGGTCAAATATCAGAAGAATTAGAAAGTTATATTAATAAAATAAGACAAGAAAATGAAAAAATGGCACAAAATGCTTTAAGAGTATTAGGATGTGCATATAAAGAAATAGACCATATACCAACAAAAGAAGAAATGAAGACAATCGAAAATGACTTAATCTTTATAGGAATGGTTGGAATGATAGACCCTCCAAGAGAAGAAGCCAAACTAGCAGTTGAAAAATGCAAAACAGCAGGAATAAAAACAGTAATGATTACAGGAGACCATAAAATAACAGCAACAGCAATAGCAAAAAAATTAGGAATTCTAGAAAATGATGATGAAGCAATCACAGGTTTAGAATTAGAACAAATGACAGATGAAGAACTAGAAAAAAATGTAAGGCACTACTCAGTTTATGCAAGAGTATCACCAGAACACAAAGTTAGAATAGTAAAAGCTTGGCAAAAAAATGGTGAAGTTGTTGCAATGACAGGTGATGGAGTTAATGATAGTCCAGCACTAAAAAAAGCAGACATTGGTTGTGCAATGGGAATAGTTGGAACAGATGTAGCAAAAGAAGCAGCAGATGTTATATTAACAGATGACAACTTCGCAACAGTAGTATCAGCAGTAGAAGAAGGAAGAAAAATATATGATAATATATTAAAAGTAATTCAATTCTTATTATCAAGCAATATAGGTGAAGTTGTCGTATTATTTTTTGCAACATTATTAACACCATTATTTAGTAAATGGTTTGGAATAACAGATATAAACGGATTAGAAATATTATTACCAATCCACATATTATGGATAAATCTAGTAACAGACTCATTACCTGCCTTAGCTTTAGCTTTTGACCCGGCCAATAGTGATATAATGCAAAGAAAACCTATCAAACCAGGAAAAGGAATATTCACAAAAGGAATGACTTGGAGAGTAGTATATCAAGGAATAATGATTGGTGGACTTACACTTGCTGCATTTATGATAGGACTTGCAACAACAAAAGAACCAATAGGAACATTAACACTAGACCAATCAAAAATAGAAGTAGGTCAAACAATGGCTTTTGTAACACTTGCATTATCAGAATTAGTACACGTATTTAATGTAAGAGACAACAAAAAATCAATATTCAAAACAGGAATATTTAACAATATGAAACTAATAGGGGCAATTATAATATCAGCAGTACTAATGTTTGTAATCTTATTAATACCAGGATTAAGAGAAATCTTTAGTATACCAGTACTACCAAAAGAAAATATAATAGAATTAGTATGTTTAGTATTAGCACCAATAGTTATAGTAGAAATATTTAAATTATTAAAAATAAATGGTTCAAAAGATGAATAAAAAACAAAGCATCTCGAAATTTTGAGATGCTTTTGGTTTTAATTTATACTTTTAATTCTTTGTTATCATAAAGTTCAATATCTTTATATTTACTTAAATCCATTTCATCAAGGGAGTTTTGAATACAACTTACAATTACATTATTGTAGCTCATATTTTCTTTTTTGGCTATCTTTTTTAAGGTTTCATTCATATTTTCAGGTAATCTTATAGAAATTTTAACATTACTTTTTTTATATTTTGATATTTCAAACATATTTCATTCCTCCAATAAAAATTTAAATTATGTATATAATAATATTAATAATTGTCTCACAAAAATGTTTTTAAAAATACCAGACAAAAGTATTGCACTTTTGAAATTTAATGTTAGTATATTTTTAGTGAGAAAATTTTAGGAGGAATATATATGGAAACAAAAGAAAATTTAAATAAAGGAATAACATTAGTAGCGTTAGTTATAACAATAATTATTTTATTAATTCTTGCAGGAGTAGCAATAACAGCATTGACTCAAACTGGATTATTTGAAAATGCAAAACAAGCCAAAAATGCGATGGAGAATGCACAAAACGAAGAAAATACTATATTATCAGATTATAGTAGTGAAATAAATGAATATATTAGTAGTAATAGAAATGATAAAGAAAATAGTCAAAGTTTAATAAATAAAGATGATGGAATATACAATAAAAGTGAGGGCGGATATATATTTAACACAAGTCAAAATAACATAACATATACAAGTAATAACATAATAACATTATCTGAATCAATTGAAAATTATAATTATATAGAATTTGAATGTGATAATAATTATTCAACAGAAGGGTATTCATATCCTTTTTCTCAAAGATACTCTGTTAGCCAAATAAAAGAACATTATAGTAATACTAATGAATTTGTATATAAAAATGTTTTCTGGATAATTTATAATTCTGGTGATTATTGGAATAGGGTTTCATTTTGGTTAAAAGATAATAAGACAATAATGTTTCAATATGGTAGATCAACAGATACATCTGTTTTTAACAAGATTAGAATAACAAATATAAAAGGGATAAAATAAAAATACTTAAATTAATTGAAGGGAGGAAAATAAGATGAAAAAAAATATAAATGGTATTACATTAGTAGCGCTAGTTATAACAATAATTATTTTATTAATTTTAGCAGGAGTAGCAATAACAGCATTGACTCAAACTGGATTATTTGAAAATGCAAAACAAGCAAAAAATGCGATGGAGAATGCACAAAACGAAGAAAATACAATATTATCAGATTATGATAATAAAATAAATGAAATAGTTGGCGGAGCTGTAAGAGAAGAAAGTAGTAATAAAGGAAAAGTTTTATGGAAGAATAATGATATTACTTCTGAATTTGCTGCACAAACCGTAGAATTAAGTGATGATTTGGAAAATTATGATTATGTGAAAATATTTTTTCAAACACATTATGCAAAAGAAAACCCAGACATTGTTTTTGACAATCAGTTTCTTTCAGTAGAAAGTTTAGTAATTGATAAAAAAATATCAACATCGCTAAAGACATCATGGTATTTATCAGGATGGGACGGACATCCATTAATGTATAGAATAGTTAATGGTGAAAAAAATAAAGTATATTTTAATGATGGATATACAACAGGAAGTGGTTCAAACAATGGGATAAACAATACAGTTGCGATTCCATGTAATATAATAGGCTATAAGTTCTAAAAAAATAAAAAAAGCATAAGTTTTAAAAAAAGACTTGTACTTTTTTTATTTTATTATTATAATATAAAAGAATTGGAGAAAAGCTATATGGAAATAGAAAAAATAAACACAACCAACAAAATAAAATCAATAGAAAGAATCAAGAAAATCGAAAAAATAGTTATTGTTGGAAAAAGCATAGACACAACAAAAGAAGAAGAAAACAATAAAAGACAAAAAAGGCAAAATGCAAAAGAAATCTTCGAAATGGAAAATAGCAAAAAAAAGAACACAAAAAAATCAAAAGAAAATTCAGAAAAACAAAAAGTAGCAAACTTCAAAAAACAATACCAACAAAGAAACGAAGCATATGAAAAAACAATAGAAGATACAATACAAATGTATCACGAAAAAGAACAACAAGAAAGATAAAAACAATAATTTATAAAATACCAAGGAGGAAAATAAAAATGTACATATTTAACAAAATAACTGTAAACCCACAATTACCAAAAAGGATTGAAAAATTATCAGAAATTTCAAATAACTTATGGTGGTCATGGAACACAGAATTTTTAAGACTATTTAAAACAATAGACAATGATTTATGGGAAACTTGTGAAAAAAATCCTGTAAAATTTTTAAAACAAGTATCACAAGAAAGATTAGAAGCTGTTTCTAAAAATGTAGAATTCCTAAAAGAATATGACAAATTAGCAAGACAATTTGAAGATTATATGAATAGCAAAAATACATGGTTTGCAAATAATTATCCAGAAAATAAAAATGATTTAATAGCATATTTTTCAGCTGAATATGGATTAGACAGAACAATACCAATATATTCAGGAGGGCTTGGAATATTATCAGGTGACCATCTAAAATCAGCAAGTGACTTAGGAATACCATTAGTAGCAGTTGGATTACTATATAAAAATGGTTATTTTCATCAAAAAATAAATGGGTATGGAGACCAAGAAACAGAATATATAAACATAGAATTAAGCAATTTACCAATAAATCCAGTAAAAGATAAAAATGGAGAAGATTTAATAATATATGTTAAATTCCCAAAAAGAAGATTATATTTAAAAGTATGGCAAATAAACGTTGGAAGAATAAAGCTATATTTATTAGATTCAGATATAGAAAAAAATAATCCAGAAGATAGAGATGTTACATTAAGATTATATGGTGGAGACCAAGAAATGAGAATAAGACAAGAAATAGTTCTTGGAATGGGAGGAACAAATCTATTAACAAGAGCATTAGGATTAAACCCAACAATTTACCATATGAACGAAGGACATTCAGCTTTCTTAATATTAGAATTAATAAAAAATATAATAAGAGACAAACAAGTATCTTTTGATGTTGCAAGAGATATAGCAAGTTCAAAAACAGTATTTACAACACATACACCAGTACCAGCTGGAAATGATATCTTTCCATTAGACTTAGTAGATAAATATTTCAAAGATTTCTGGCCAAGATTAGGATTAGATAGAGAAGAGTTCCTAAGATTAGGAATGAAACCAAGTCAAATACTAGAACCAGGATTTAATATGGGAATATTAGCACTTAAAGTTGCAGGAAAGAAAAACGGAGTTAGTAAATTACATGGTGCGGTATCAAGAGAATTATTTGGAGATGTTTGGCCAGATATAGCAGCAAATGAATCACCTATAACATACGTAACAAACGGAATTCATACTTGCTCATGGTTATCACCAAAATTAAAAGAACTATACAACAAATACTTAATGCCATATTGGCAAGATAATATACATGAAGATAAAGTATGGGAAAAAATAAACAATATTCCAGATAAAACATTATGGGAAACACATCAAGACAGAAAAGAAAAATTATTAAAATTAGTTAAAGATAACACAACACAAAGACTAAGAAGATCAGGTTATAGCTATGAAGAGATAAACGAAATAACATCAAAATTAAATCCAAATGCATTAACAATAGGATTTGCAAGAAGATTTGCAACATATAAAAGAGCAACATTAATATTTAAAGATTTAGAAAGAATAACACAAATATTAAATAACTCAGAAAAACCAGTCCAATTAATATTTGCAGGAAAAGCACATCCAGCAGATAAAGAAGGACAAGATTTAATAAAAAGAATACATGAAATATCAATGATGCCACAATTTAAAGGAAAAATTTTCTTATTAGAAAATTACAATATAGCAATGTCACAATATTTAGTAAGTGGTGTCGATGTATGGCTAAATAATCCAAGAAGACCAATGGAAGCATCTGGAACAAGTGGACAAAAAGCATCTGTAAATGGAGTTATAAACTTTAGTGTACTAGATGGTTGGTGGGCTGAAGGTTATAATCAAGAAAATGGTTGGACAATTGGAACAAATGCAGAATATAACTCATATGAGGAACAAGATATTGCAGATAGTCAAAGTATGTATCATACATTAGAAGACAAAATTATACCAACATATTATAATAAAAACGAAGAAGGTATTTCACCAAAATGGATTAGAATAATGAAAAACTCAATAATCTCAACAGGTGGAAAATACAGTACAGCAAGAATGTTAGTAGATTATACAAATAATCTATATATGCCATTATGCAACTTAACAAAAAAATATTATAAAAATGTTGACACAGTTGCAGAATATAATTTATGGAAAAAGAACTTATACATAAATTGGAAAGATATAAAAATAACTCAAACAAATAACCTAGACAACATAACAATAGATGCTGGAAATAATATTGAAGTAAAATGCGAAGTTGAACTTCCAAATGTAGATTTAGACAATATAACAGTAGAATGTTATTATGGAAAAATCTTAGACAATGGAATTGTTGAAAATGTAAGCATTATTCCTATGAAATTAACAGGAAAAGATGAAGAAAACAAAAAGTATGAATATACAACAAAAATAGAATTAAAAACAGGCGGAAACTATGGTTATACATTTAGAGTTATGCCAAGACATGAGATGTTACTTGATGCAGAAAATTTAAATTTAGTAAAATGGGTAACAAAATAAAGATATTAAAAAGAAACAGGAATAAAATCATGCTACAAAAAAGGAAAATCTGAAGAAAAAAAGACAAAATAGAAAAATTAAAATAATAAAAAACAGGAAATTTGATATTTCCTGTCTTTTATTAAATCTTAATAATTCCATTAGTAAAATCCAAATTATTCAAAGAATCATACTCAAATCCAATAGTAAAAACATTAGTAGAAAAAATATCAATATCAAGTATACGCCTTAAATTCTTATTAGAATTATTATCTAAAAACTTCTTAACAGAAGTAATAATATTAATTTTTGTATTACGTCTATAAATTTCAGAAATTAAATTTTTACCATTATCATTAAAACCTAAGACACGAACATAAGGCAAAGTTTTTTTAGAAATCTCCATATCTTTTTTTGTAATTCCGAGTAAAGTATATAAAAGAATACGTTGAAGTCTTGTTGAAGTATATCTTTTAGATTTAACAATATTTAAAAATTCAACAATGCTATTACAAGAATTAGCAGCATTTTTAATAGCAAATTCAAGTCCTTCAGAAACATCAGGTAAATTTCTAATTTCATCAACACTCATTTTCCTTAAATTATAAATAATTTCTTTTTCGAAAACAGATAAATCAATAACCATATGGCCATTTTTAATTTCTTCCATTAGAATTTCTAAAGAAGAAATAGGAAGTAAGTTATTAATAATATCAAAACTTTTATTATTAACTAAATTCCTTATAGCTGTTGCACTGGCTATATTATTAGAAAAACTTGTACTATTATAATCTGCTTCTCGTCTAGAAATTGCAATAGGTTGTATATTACTATTATATTTTTTTAAAGCTTTCAAATATTCAATTCCTAAAATATTATTAGGAGAAGATAAAACATTAACTGAATTTCTAATATCATTTATATACATTAATAAAGCATTTTCTCGAGCTTTAGGAAAAGATAAGCCTTTTTTTAATTCATGTGCAAGAAGATTTTGATATTCTTTTGGTTCATTATATAAAACATCAGCAAATTTATCTAAAATATCTACATTTGATGTTTCAGCTCCAAAAGAAATATAATCTACTATATTTAAAGAGTTTAAAATTTTGATAGCTCCATCAGCAAAGTTTTCAGCACTTGATGTAGCATATAAAACAGGAAGTTCAATTACTAAATCAACACCATTTAAAAGAGCCATTTTAGCTTTAGACCATTTATCAATTAAAGAAGTAGAACCACGTTGTGTAAAATTACCACCAATAATAGCAATTGTATAATCTGCACCAGTCAACTTTTTTGATTCATTTAAATGGTATAAATGACCATTGTGGAATGGATTGTATTCAGCAACAATTCCTAAAACTTTACCCATAAAATTACCATCCTTTCAAAAAACTCTTGTTTATTTTTTATTACATTGATATAATATCATAAATAGTAAAAAAATACAAGGAAGTGGTTTTATGGAAAAAGTAATTATATATACAGATGGTGCTTGTTCTGGAAATCCTGGACCAGGTGGTTGGGGTGCAATTTTAATGTATAAAGATACCAAAAAAGAAATTTCAGGAGGAAAAAAAGACACAACAAATAATGTTATGGAATTAACAGCAGCATTAGAAGCTTTAAAACTTTTAAAATTTCCATGTGAGGTAGAATTGTATAGTGATAGTGCATATTTAGTAAACGGATTTAACCAAGGTTGGATTTACGGATGGCAAAAAAATAACTGGAAAAATTCAAGTAAAGAACCTGTCAAAAATAAAGAAATTTGGGAAGAAATATATAAAATGACTCAAAAACATAAGGTGAAATTTATAAAAGTAAAAGGTCATAGTGATAATGAATTTAACAATAGATGTGATGAAATGGCAAGAAATGCAATAAAAACTTTGTAGGATTTTGAAGAAATATTACATTTATATTACATTTGTAAAATTTATTGCAAATTAATAAAGTTTAAATTATAATTATAGAGAATAATAATGAAAACTTTAGGGGGAAAAAATGGAAACATTTGCAGATTATCTTTTAAAAGAAACAGATTTAGTAAATAAAATGGATATATTAAATAGACTACAAAGATTACTAAAAGAAAGAAAAGGAATAACTATATACTTTAATAACACAGTAATATTCAAAACAGAAATAGCAAGAATGTTTATAGATTATTCAAATTTAGATGTTGATAGAAATCTTGTATTAACAGCTTGTTTATTATGTAATTGCAAAAAAATAGATGGACCACAAAGCTTAGAAAGTTTGCATAGTTACGCTAAAAATGGAGCAGATTTTTTGGAATCTCTAGGTTTTGATAAAAGATTTTGCAAAATCTGTGAAGAAGTTAATAGATATAGTGGAAGTGAACCAAGGGAACCTGAAAGTGATATATTAGAATTAGTAGATAATTTTGGAGGAATGCTTTTAGATAGACCAGAAAGAGCAGGTTATTCACCAGAAAAAGCATTAATTCAACTAGAAGAAAGCAATTTAAGAGGAAAAGAAAATATATATTTAGAACAGTTTAAGCAATTTGTAGAACAAATGCAGGAGGTAGAAGTATAATGTTAGAAACACAAGAAAAAGTTGGAGATGTTAGAAGAACACCATTTGGAGCACTAAAAAGAATTTGTGAAGAAAATTCAATGAGTAGAGTTCTTGGTTCAGATATGCTTGCAAGATTTGAAAGAGTAACTAACCACAAAGTACAAGAAAAACAACAAGAAAAGCAAACACAAAAAACAACAAAAAATGAGAAAGTACCATTATTTACAGAAGAGGATATGACTACAATACTTCATAAAGATATAGAAATATCAATGGAAGAAAGAGATTAATTTATTAGGCGACACAAAAGTCGCCTATTTTCAAATTTAAAGTAATAAAGAAAAGAGGGACAACAAATGTATGAAATATTTGCAGATTTACATGTACACATAGGTAGATCAGAAAACGGAAAACCAATAAAAATCACAGCAGCAAGAAGTCTAAATTTTGCCAATATAGCAAAAGAATGTGCAGAAAGAAAAGGAATAAATGTAGTAGGAATAATAGACTGTGCATCACCTTATGTTATAGAAGACATAGAAAACTTCTTAAAAACAGGAGAAGCATATGAATTAAAAGATGGAGGAATAATATATAAAGACAAAGTTTGTATATTATTAGGAAGTGAAGTAGAAACATCAGAAGTAGGAAGAAATGGAAAATGTGGAGCAGCACATAATGTATGCTTTTTCCCACATCTAAAAGATATAAAAGCATTTTCAAACGAAATGAGCCATCACATAAAAAATATAACTTTGAGCACTCAAAGGTCAGATATATCTGGTTATGAATTAATAGATATAGTAGAAAAATATAATGGAATTTTAATACCAGCACATATATTTACACCATTTAAAAGCTATTATGGAAACTGCACAGATAGATTACAAAATATTTTCAAAGAAAAATATGACAAAATATTTGCAGTTGAATTAGGTTTAAGTTCAGATACATTTCTAGCAGATGAAATATCAGAATTAGAAAATAAAACATTTGTAACAAATTCAGATGCACACTCTTTACCAAAAATTGCTAGAGAATATAATAAAATGCAAGTAGAAGATATATCATTTAAAGAAGTAGTAAAAGCATTAAAAAACGAAGATGGAAGAAAAATCTTAGCAAATTATGGATTAGACCCTAAACTTGGAAAATATCATAGAACATATTGTGACAATTGTAATCAAACAATAGAAACAAAAGAACCAGTAGAAAAATGTCCATACTGCGGAAGTGATAAAGTAACCTTTGGAGTTTTTGATAGAATAGAATTAATAAAAGATAAAAAAGAAACAAAAAGTCCAGAAAATAGACCACCATACATATATCAAGTACCATTAGGATTCATACCAGGAGTTGGCGGAAAAACAATAGAAAAGCTTTTAGACAGTTTTGAAACAGAAATGAATATACTTCACAAATTATCAAAAGATGATATAGAAGCTGTCGTTGGAGAAAAAGTAGCAAATAGCATAGAAAAAGCAAGAACTGGAAATGCTAAAGTACAAGCTGGTGGTGGAGGAAACTACGGAAAAATAATATAATAAAAAGTTCTAAAAATCTCATTATTGAATACACATTATGTATAAAATATGTGCTTGATAAGGAGATTTTTTGATGAAAAAAAATAGCAGATTTCATTTAAAAACAATAATTGCAAATCATATATTAAATAATAGTAAAGAATATATTTTAGTAACCTTAATATTTGTAATCGGAATATTTTTAGGAGTAATGTTTATAAACAGTACACAAGATACACAAATTTCTGAAATAACATCATATTTTAATACATTTATAGATAAGTTAAAAAACACAGAAAAAATAGATAATATGCTATTATTTAGAACAACCTTAAAAGAAAATATAATGTTAGCATTAACACTTTGGTTTTTTGGAACAACTGTAATAGGAATTCCAATAGTATTTGGAATTGTACTATATAGAGGATTTTGTTTAGGCTATACAATATCAGCAATTATAACAATTTTAGGACTTCCAAAAGGAATATCGTTTGTATTATTATCATTAGTATTACAAGACATAATCTTAATACCAGCAATAATCGCAATAGCAGTAAGTGGCTTCAAACTATATAAATCAATTGTAAAAAATAGAGATAGAGAAAATATAAAAGTCGAAATTTTAAGACACACAATCTTCTCATTAATTATGTTAGGACTATTATGTATATCAGCAATTGTAGAAACATTTATATCAACAAATTTATTAAAAAATTTTTTAAAATATTTCTAAAAATGTATTTACATTTTACAAATATTTTGATATAACATATACATAATTTATGTAAATAATAATTTTGAAATAGGGGTAAGAAAAATGGAGAAACAATTAAAACTTTTTTTTGAATTTTTAGAAAATGATAAAAAATTATCAAACAACACATTACAATCATACAAAAGAGATTTAAAACAATTCAAAAGATTTATAGAAGCATGCGAAGTTCCATACAACAGAGTAGACGAAGAAACAATGAAAGAATACATACAAGAATTAGAAGAATTAGGTAAAAAACCTTCAACTATTTCAAGATGCATAGCCTCAATAAGATCATTCTATCAATACGCAATGAAAAAAGGAAAAGTAAAAAAAGACCCAACAAGAAATATACAATCACCAAAAGTAGAAAAAAGAGTTCCATGTGTGTTAACATCAAAAGAAGTTGAATTATTATTAGACCAACCAAAAGACATAGACTTAAAAGGAACAAGAGATAAAGCAATGCTAGAATTTGCATATGCTACAGGAATGAGAGTTACAGAAATAATTTCATTAGATATAGATGACATTAACTTTGAAGAGGGATTCGTAAATTGTAGAAACGCAAACAAACCAAGAATAATTCCATTAGGAAAATTATCATTAAAAGCATTAAAAGAATATACAGAACAAGCAAGAAATATATTAATAAAAGACGATAATGAAAAAGCATTATTTGTAAATGTAAATGGTCAAAGATTAACAAGACAAGGATTCTGGAAAATTATAAAATACTATAAAGACCAAGCACATATAACAAAAGACATAACACCACACGTTTTAAGACATTCATTTGCAACACATTTATTGCAAAATGGAGCAGACTTAAAATCAATACAAACAATGCTAGGACATTCAGATATATCATCAACACAAGTTTATATGCAATTTCAAGATGAAGGAATAAAAGATATATATAGAAAGGCTCATCCAAGAGCATAATTAAATATTATTTATAATAAAGAAACACATATTGGAACAAAAGCTAAATATGTGTTTTATAAGTAATAATTAAGGGGATTAAAAGTTTGAAAAATAATTGTAAAATACAATATTTTTAATCAAATTTTGTGCTTTCAAAGAAAGGATACTAGTAAATATGGAAGATAAAGTAGAATTAGTAGAAACAAATAATCTAACCAGAAAACAAAATATAATATTATACTTTTTTATATATGCTTTTTTAGGATGGCTATTAGAAACAGCATTTTGTATTTTAACAACAGGAGTTTTTACAAAAAGAGGATTTTTATATGGACCAATATGCCCAATATACGGCTTTGGAGCGATTTTGTTAATAGAGAGTTTGAAAAATATAAAAACAAATACAGTAGGAAAATTCTTTGTTGGAATGATAGCATTTACAATATTTGAGTATGTTGTTTCTGTTGTTTTAGAAAGCCTTTTCGGACTTAGATGGTGGGATTATACAGGACAACCATTTAATTTCCAGGGAAGAGTAAGCTTATCTTTTTCTATAGTATGGGGAATATTGGGAGTTATTTTTGTTGAGAAAATACATCCGTTTATTACAAAAGTTATAGAAAAAAAGATTATGTTAATATCAAATAAGAAGAAAATTATAATTTTATATAGTTTTGTTTTTATTACTATTATAGATTTTATATGTTCTGTTGTTAAGTATGTTAATATATAGTTACAGAATATATAAACATTCGCCAATATAGCTCAGTTGGTAGAGCAACGGATTCGTAAACCGTAGGTCGGCAGTTCGATTCTGCCTATTGGCTCCATTATGCGTTTTCGTCGAACTCTTTGAAAGTATTGATACTACTAGAGTTTAAGAAAGCAAAAAGTGAATATTATTTCGCAAATATAAGTCGATTTAGTCGGCTTATTTTTTTACTTTAACTACCAATATCGGTAAAAAAGTAAGAAATAGCCTCAAAATGTTGAAAAAAGGAGGTTTTTGTGATATGATATCTACAGTTAAAAGAGAAATAGCAATAGAAAAAGAATTACGTTCTAAGATTGAATGGGGTTAGGACTTATGGCAAAGCCAAAGTCCTCTGCTTCGAAGAAATTTCAAAGGAGGTTCTTTTATGGAGCAAGAATTAGCATATTCTTTTCACTTGGGGAGTGATAAAAACAAAAGTAAATTAGCAAAGAAAGTTGCAAAAGAAAATATTTAGATACAATATCTAAAAGAGCAAAATCGGTGCAGTTATAAACTACACCGATTGCTTGTATCATATTTTTAATCCGTACAATCTCACGGTCGAAATATGATAGCCATTGTCAAATGCAATAGATGTGAAACTGTCATTGTGAAAATCATCCGCAGTTTGAGGGCTTTCAATGATTTCAAATGCTTTGACAAAAGGAAGATCATGTTCCTTAATCTGGGAAAGAACTTCACCGACACTTGGTTTGAAAAATCCATAGTATGAGTAGCTGTGCAAACAAACAAAATCTCGACCTTCCAAAACCTCAAGTTCGTCTTTACCTACTTCTTCTCTCACATCTTCTTCATAATCCCACAGATAGCTAATCTTACTAAGTTCTTCGAGAGTATATTCTCGAAAATAGTGCAATTTGCCATTCACTGTGATAACTGGCTTAATCTGTTTGTACCGTTTTATCATCTCCTCATCAGAGATTTTAGGAATTGATACTTCAAACATTGTGATACCTCCTTAAATTTTCTTGGAGGTTAGAAACCTCCAAGTTGTTGACTTATTGGTTCCTAAAACAATACTGACATTTATATATTATCATATTTTACATAAAATTTCAACTTTTTTCTAAAAATCTATTGAAACTTACTAAAAAATATGTTATAAATATATTGAGTGGTGCTCAAGAAACTTTCGAAGCCTTGAGTCATTTTTTATAGTATTCGGAGGTATGATGAAAGAATACAAAAACAACGAAGAACTTATAGATTATCTTATATCAAAAAATGTAATTGTAAATGATAGAGAATTAGCTTTGAAGAATATAGAAAAATATTCTTATTATTCCATTATAAACGGGTATAAAGCTGTTTTTAAAGACGAGAATAGTAACTATAATGCAAATACTTCTTTTGAAGAAATATTTGCATTATATGAATTTGATAAAAATATAAAAGCTATATTCTTAAAATACACTTTAGAAATAGAAGTTATAATAAAATCGCTTATGTCAAATACTTTAGCAGAAGAATATGGTGTTGAAGGTTATTTAAAACTAGAAAATTTTGATGACAATGCTAACGAAGAATTAGTAAATGTTTTTATAGAAAAAATAGAAAAAGAAATTGATGATAATTATATTAAACATCCTGCTATTAAGCATTATAAAGATACTTATAATTTTGTTCCACCTTTTGTTTTAACTAAAATTTTAACTTTTGGAGCTATTAGTAGGTATTACAGTTTACTTAAGCAGAGTGATAGACAGAAAATAAGTAAATATTTTAAATTATCTGATAAATTATTAAGACAGATTTTAATAAATTTAACTATGGTAAGAAATATTTCTGCACATTCTGATAGATTATTTAATTATAGAAATAAATATGATATTAGTTTTAAAAATATTGAAAAAGGCTATAACAGAAAAGAGTATTTGTGTAATTTGTATATGATTATAAAATCTATGAAAGTATTGCTTGATGAAGAAAAATACCAAGAATTTGAAAATTTGCTAAATAGAGAAATAGAAAAATTAAAAGAAAAGCTAATTGTTGTTGATATAAATGATATTTTAAGAATAATGGGGTATGATGTATAATCCCTATTATAATTGAATAAAATAGTATGGAGTGGTGCTTAGAAAACTTTCGAAGCTCTAAGTCATTCATATAACCTAGAGTCATTATGTGATTCTAGGTATTTTTATTATTTGAGACAAAAGTATTGATAAATTTAAAATCTTATGTTAAAGTAAAGACGATAAATCGAATTATATAAGAGAGCTTGAAATAGAGTATATAGATTTTTCGCATACCTGTTTCGTAATCGCTCCATAAGGTAAAATCGTCGCACCAATGTGACGTTAATGATTAAATCAATCTGAAAAGATTGATTTTTTTTGTGCGTTATTGTAAAGAAAGGTGTGATGTGATATGATTAGAATAATTAAAAAGAAAATCAATATGAGTGATGAACTCAAAACCAAAATTAATTGGTCTTGCAAATTTAACAATAGACCCTATCAGATTATAGAGGGTCATCTAAGAATTGTTGAGCATACGAATTTAGCGTATGTCGAACCTCATAAAGTTATTATAAATAACCAATTATATCTGTTCTTTAATGAACAAAAATACTTTTATGTCGGGAACTTAAAGAAGAAAATCCCAATTGCTGATTTATCAGAGTACATAGCAAGGCATTAATCGAGAGTTTATATACTCCCATAATATTGGTTTATTTTGTCGTGTAAATAATCAATATGTAAATTAAGGTGTCTTGTTATGTGACACCTTTTTTGGTGCCTTTCATTAAAAGAAAAGGAGGAAAAGATTATGAATAATTATAAAATTACAGCTGACGAAATCATATTAAATGAATTAATTTATACTGAAAATGTGTGAGTACGTACTCACATATTGTGTCTAGCCAGCACTGAATTTGTACTCCCATACAAATTCTATATGGGAATTCCCATACCCTTAAATTTTTAGAAAGGAGATTTCAAATTATGAGAATAAGAAATAATAAAGTTAATGTATTTTTAAGTGATGATGAGAAGTTTATTTTAAAAAGAGATTCTTCACAATTAAATTTATCTCAGTCTGAATATATTAGAAATTTAATTATAGGATATGAGATTGAAATTCCAGAAGTTAAAGAAGAACAAAAACCTAAAAAAGATGAATATATTATAGAAAATATTGTTAAAGCACTAGAAGAAAATATTAATTGCTTAATCAAAGTAAAAAATAAATTTCATCATCTTGGATATTTTGAAGATGAACGAGCAATCGGAACTAAAATTGAATGTTTAAAATTGCAAAATACTACACTAAAAAATATACTTGCTGAAAATTATAAAGACAATGCCAACTAAGCATTGTCTTTATTAATATTTTTTTTTGATATTACTTTTCCTGTTTTTTCTACATTATAATTTAATTTAAAAAATATACTTACCGAGATAAACTGATATACTGATGAACATACTTGTCCGATACCTGTACAAAATGGTGTTTTTAAAAGAGACATCATCATTCTCAAAACAGAAGCACATATTTTATTAGATGTTGTTTTAAAAGCAGACCATTCTAATTGTAAATAACAAGTTTTAATTCTGTATATAGGATAAATTATGAAATTTACAATTTCGAATCCAAAATAAATCATCGTAATTTTAAAATTCAAATCATAAAATCCATATAAACAAACAAACATAACTAAACTGGTTATAAATAATATACCTAATAATTTATAAGCGTTATTCCTATGATACTTATAATTGAATTCATTTTTACTAATATCAATTGTTGCTGCAGTAACTATTGCATCAGCAGTATCCCATTGTGTATCTGTTATAAGGGCTACAAATGTAAGTGCAATTGTAAATTGTTCACCATACTCCAAAGCATTACTTAAACCAAATAAAAAAATTAAGAAAAACGCAATGTTATTGAACAATTCTACTGAATCATATTTAATACACTTAAAAACATTTAATTGCAATTTGAATTTATTGCTATTTTTTATATAAATATATAAAGTAAATAATGATAATGGAATTAGTGTTGTAGTAATTATAGCAATTTGATTTTTTGTTATTAAAGATGTTCCAATTAATAATATAAAATTTAATAAATTAAATATTAGTGAATATTTATTTGCTAACGTATTTTTTTCTTCATAATATAATTTGTTTAACACCATTGCAAATTCTAAACAAATAAATAATTGTAATACAGAATAGATGGTGAACACTTTATATGTATCGATATCCATGTTCATAAAATTTATATAATTATCTATATTAAATAATAATATTGCAAAAATAATTACTGAAACAATAGTTCCTATAATCATGCCTGACATTACAGCATTTTTATTTTTATCTTTTTCCTTACAAATATTAGCACCAGTAGAAAATAATGATTTTAATATATAATATATAAATTGTATTGGATAAGTTAAGGTAAAAATATTAATTAAATTTTTGTCAACTATTATACCTAATAAAAGCCATGAAATTATTGGTATAAAAGACAATAAAGATAAGTCAAAACTAATTTTTAATAATCTCTTCATTTTCTAATCCTT
>JABLTL010170114.1_pt1 | contig 36504 bp, 30 predicted proteins | sample 7160151 | NCBI WGS metagenome assembly JABLTL01 (sample SAMN14651223, study PRJNA627086) | human gut metagenome | isolation source: feces | host: Homo sapiens
CAAAATTATTAGAATAAATAATTAATAAATAATATATAAATGCATCAGCAATAATTCTAGTTGTAATGCCTTTTAATATAGCAATTGCAGTACCATTTGTACTACTAATTATTTTATCTACAGAAAATAAGATATCACATCCATAGGATTTTCGAGCAACAATATCATTTTTTCTTATTTTCAACATTACATATCACTCCATAATATATGTCCTTATAGCATAATATGTCGAAAAAGGTTATTTGGTGAATTGACTTATATAAAGCTAATCAAAAATTATTAGTAATAGGAATTTTTTTAGATTTTATTAATATAATGAAGTATGTATTTATGAGAAAATAAGGAGGTAATTTTAATGGAGGTAGATACAACTAGACAAAACTTAACAATTAATAAACTAGTTAGTACTAAGAAACAAACAGTTACAATTGAAGGAGATATAATAGTACCAGATGTTAAGCCTGATATACTAAATACAATAGATAGCGTAGGAAATGTATGCGTATACAAAAAAGAAGTTTTAGATGGAAAAGTAAGAATAGATGGAGGAGTAAATGTTTATTTAATATATTTAGCAGATTCTCAAACAGATACTACAAGGGGGCTAAATACAACATTAGATTTTACACAAATAATGGACATGGAAGCTTGCAAATCAGATATGGATGTAATTAGTAATCTTGGCGTTAAAAATATAGAATGTAAAGTACTAAATGGAAGAAAAGTAAATATAAAAGCAGAAGTAGAAATAGAGATGCAAATATATTCAAATGAAAATATAAAGATTTTAAAAGAAATTAATAACATTAATGAAATTCAAACATTAAATTCAAAAATGAATGTAAATACTCTAATAGGAAAAGGTTCAACAAAAGCATTTGCAAAAGATACAATTTCATATGATAATTCAGATAATTTAATGGAGATTTTAAAAGCAGAAGTTAGAGTTGTTAATCAAGAAATAAAAACAAGTTATAATAAGGTATTATTAAAAGCGGATGCAAATACTAAAATTATGTATTTAACAGAAGATGGCAGTATAAGAAAGACACAATTAAATATACCTATAATAGGATTTGTTGATGTTGCAGATGTTTCGGAAGATAATATTATAGATAGCAATTTTGAAATAAAAAATATAATTATTAAACCAAATTCAACAGAACAACATTCTATTTATATAGAAATAGAAGTGGAAATTGGCTGCAGAGTATATGGAACAAATAAATTTGAACTAATACAAGATATGTACTCTACAGAAGAAGAAATAAATTTTACAACAAGAAGAATTGAAACTGAAAGAAATAAGAAAAACAAAAAAGATATTTGTGATATAAATGAAAAAGTAGTAATTCCAGAAATAGCTAATAATGAAATTTATGATGTAGAAATTAACCCTATTATTAATAACATGAATATATTAAATGGAAGAATCATATATGAAGGACAATTAAATTTAAACTTTTTATTTTCATCAAATGTAAGTTTGCAAATTGAAGCAAAAGACTATAAAATACCATTTAGTTTTGAAGTAAATGACGATTGTATAAATTCAAACAAAAATATAATTACTAAAACAGAATGTATAGGAGATAGTTTTAAAATAGTGGCAGAAGGGACTATAGAGTGTAATATAAAATTACAATTTAATATGGATATGTATGATACAGCTAAAATAAATATAATAGACGAAATTAAGGTAGCTGAAAACAGAAACAATCAACAAAACAGTATGACTATATATATAGTAAAATCAGGAGATTCATTATGGAATATAGCTAAAAAATATAGAACTACTATAGAAAATATTAAGAGACTTAATAATTTGGAGGAAGATAAAATTAATGTTGGAGAAAAACTATATATACAAAGGTATAATGTTAACATGATTCAACATACTGCATAAAATAATACTAATAAGCTTATAAATTTAAAGCATATTACAATATAACAAAAGAGTAAGAGAATATCTTACTCTTTTGCTGATAATATTAGATTAATATTTTTTATAAAAAAGTAATACAAAATAGGGGGGATTAAAATAAGAGGTGAAAAATGGACTTATTATATTCTAGACCTAGATTAAAAATTCCTAGATTATGTGTATTTAAAAGTAATAGAAAAAATAAAAATGAAAAGAAAATAGAAAAGTTAATATTTATATTAATTTTAATTGTTTTTAGTATGATATGTTTAATTAAAGCTGTTGAACCAATATTTAACGAATTGTGTAAAGATAAAGCTAAAAGTATTGCGACAATTATATGTAATAGTAAAACAACTGAATGTATGCAAGGTTATAATTATTCAGACTTTATAATAATACATAAAGATGACAAAAACAATGTTGTAATGCTAGAATCCAACATGGTTAATATAAATTCAGTAACATCTGATATAGCACAAAAAATTCAAGAACAAATAAATAATACAGAAGATAGCAATATTTCAATTAGTTTAGGGAGTTTTACTGGAATTAGTTTGTTATCTGGAAAAGGTCCAAGGATACCAATTGAGATCTCAACTATAGGAAATATTTCAACTAATTTCAAAAGTGAATTTATAGAAAAAGGAATCAACCAAACTTTACATAGGCTATATTTAGAAATTGAATGTGAAATAAGTATATTAACACCATTTAATACAATTAATGAAAAAATAAAGAATGAATTTTTAATTGCAGAAAATATTATAGTAGGAAATATTCCAGATGCGTATTACAATATAAAAGGAGTAACAGCAAATGATGCTTTAGAAGTAGTAGAATAAGAAAAAAGCTGTCAATATTTTTAATATTGGCAGCTTAAAATTATTGTTCTTTAATGATAACTTTTGCTATATCATAAATTAGTTTTAATTTATCTGGTGGACAATCTTTTAGCAAAATAGAAAATTCTTCATTTAGATAGTGGTTAGATGTACTACCAGTTCCAGATAAAACATCTCCCTCGGAAATATCTAATAAATCGCATATTTGATTTAATCTATTTAAATTAATTTTAGAATTTCCTCTTTCAACTCTACTTAAAAAGGCAACAGAGATGTCAATTTTTTCAGCAAGTTGTTCTTGAGTATAGCCTCTTTCTATTCTTGCTTTTTTTAATCTTTCTCCAATAATAGAATAATCTAAAGACATTTATATCACCCTTTCTTTTTTATAAAATATAGCATTACAAATTTATATTTTACAGAAAGCAATAGGTTAAATTATACTGTTGGTATAATTTAACCTATTTGTCTTAAATTATTCAATTTTGAAGTTAAAAAGTAAAACTTCTTAATAGGAAATCCCTAGTAAATGGAACATATAATAATATACATAGTAGGATAAAAATAATAAAAATAGTTAATACAAAAGCTATTAAATTTTTTACCCAATGGTCTATTTTGTACTTTATAATATCTATAATCGAAGGTTCATAATAAGTTCTATTTTGAGATGTAGTTCTATTTGTATTTTGAGGTGTATTTTTTATATTATTAACAGTAGAATTAGTATATTGTGGAGTAAAATAAGTATTGTTATTCTGAGCCGAAGAATGATTATAATTAGTATTGTAATTATTCTTTAATTTAGAAATCTCAGAAGATAAAACCTGATTATCTTTAACTAATTGATTATATTTGTTTATATCAATTATTGGTTCTGTTATATTTAATTGTTCATCATATTTTTTCTTTTTTTCAGAGTCAGATAAAGTTTCATAAGCTTCACTAATTTTTTTGAAGCGTTCTTCTGCAAGTTCTTTATTTTCTTTAGTAGAATCTGGATGATACTTTTTTGCAAGAGTTTTATAAGCCTTATTTATAACTTCAGAAGAAGCATGTCTACTAACCTCTAATTCTTCATAATAATTTTTCATAATTTACCTCTTAAAAAGTATAACAAATATATAATGTAAAGTAAACAGTTTTGTAATACTATAAAAAATATTTTTTAATAATCAAAGATAAGTCTTGCAAAAATAAAAAACTATGATAAAATAAGAGAAAAAATGTTCGAGTTTTAAATATTGAGAGGTAAAAAATGATAGCATATCTTAATGGAATATTAGAATTGAAATTTAATGGATACATTATAATAGATGTTATGGGAGTTGGATATAAAGTTTTTATGTCAGAAACTTCAATAAACAAATTAGGAGAAATAGGAGACAAAGTAAGAGTATACACACACTATCATGTAAGAGAAGATGAGATTAGCCTTTATGGATTCTTAAATATAGAAGAATTAAACATGTTTGAATTATTAATATCTGTAAGTGGTGTTGGAGCAAAATCTGCATTAAATACTTTAGCATATATAGAACCATCAACATTTGCGTTAGCAGTTGTATCAAATGATACGAGTAAACTAGTAAAAATTCCTGGAATTGGAGCAAAAACTGCAGCAAGAATAGTATTAGAACTAAAAGATAAACTAAAAAATCAGGATATAGTTAAAAATAAAGTAGATAAAATTGAAAGTAATATAGAAAATAAAGAAAATATAGAAGAGGCAATAACTGCACTTCAAGTATTAGGATATAATAGAAAAGAAATAGAAAAAACATTTGAAAAAATAGAAGATACTAATATTTCACTTGAAGAGTTAATAAAAAAAGGATTAAAATACTTATCAACAAGATAAATTACAATTAGAATAGGAGAAATTTATGGAAGATAATAAACCATTAGCATATAGAATGCGTCCTAGAACACTAGAAGAATATGTTGGACAAGAACATATATTAGGAAAAGATAAAATATTATATAGAACAATAAAAGCCGATAGATTATCAAGTATAATATTATTTGGACCTCCAGGCTGTGGTAAAACTTCGCTTGCAAAGGTTATAAGCGAAACTACAAAATATAAATTTGAAAAAATAAATGCAGTTACCTCAGGAGTTTCAGATATAAAAAAGATAATAGAAGATGCAAAAAATGTGTTTTTAAATCCAACAGGAAAATGTATATTATTTATAGATGAAATTCATAGATTTAATAAATTACAACAAGATGCATTACTTCCAGCAGTTGAAGATGGTACTATTATTTTGATTGGAGCAACAACAGAAAATCCGTATTTTTCTGTAAATAAAGCTCTAATTTCTAGATCAATGGTATTTAAACTAGAACCTTTAAATGAAAATGATATTTTAAAAGTTTTAAAGATGGCGCTTGAAAGAAAAGACGGATTAGGAGAGTACAATATAAATATAAGTGATAATACTTTAAAAAATATTGCAAAGATTTCAGGAGGAGATGTAAGAACAGCATTAAATGGATTAGAAATAGCAGTGCTTACAACTTCAATGGATAAAGATGGAATAATTAATATAACAGACCAAATTGCAGCAGATAGTATGCAAAAAAAGAAAACTTTTTTTGACAAATCGGGAGATAGTCATTATGATAATATAAGTGCATTTATAAAATCTATGAGAGGAAGCGATCCAGATGCAGCTATTTTTTATTTAGCGAGAGCATTAAATGCTGGTGAAGATCCTATGTTTTTAGCTAGAAGAATTGTAATTGCTGCATCAGAAGATGTAGGAATGGCAAATCCAAATGCAATAGTAGTTGCTACTTCTGCAATGCAAGCTGTTCATCAAATTGGAATGCCAGAAGCTAGGATAATACTTGCTGAAGCTACAATATATGTTGCAACATCTAAAAAATCAAATGCTTCATATTTAGCTATAAATAAAGCAATTGAAGATGTTAGTACAAAAGATACAGGAGAAATACCAATGCATATTAGAAATGCACCTGCAGAAGGAATGAAGGATTTGGGATATTCTAATGGATATAAATATCCACATGATTATCCAGGACATGTTGTAGAACAGCAATATTTACCAGATAAAATGCTTGGAACAAAATATTATTTAAAAGATGAAAATATAAAAAATTAATAATAAATTGAATATTTTAACAAAAATCTCTTAAACTATAAATATGTTAAGAGATTTTTTTGATATAAAAAGAGTTTTAATTGGAATATTTTCTGGTATTGTGAGCGGACTATTTGCAACAGGTGGAGGAATGATATTAGTTCCGGCTTATATATACATACTAAATATGAGCGAAGTGGAATCAAGAGCCACTTCTGTACTATGTATATTACCAATGGTGGTTACTAGTGGATTTTTTTATTACAAAAATAATTATATTGATTGGAAAATAGGCTTGTTTTGTGCAATAGGAGGAATACTAGGAGGATTGGTTGGAGCAAAGTTACTAAATAAGCTGCCCATAAAATATTTAAAAATTGCATTTACAATTTTTTTAATATATGCATCATATAAAATGATTATATAGTGCAGAAACAGAAAGGAGATTGATTATAATATTAGAAACATTAATTGGTTTTATTTCTGGAATTGTAAGTGGAACAGGAATGGGTGGAGGAACAATTTTAATTCTTTGCTTATCTTTATTTATGGGAATAGACCAAAAAGTAGCCCAAGCCACTAATCTAGTTTTCTTTATTCCAACTTCAATTGCAGCTATATATATTAATATAAAAGAAAAAAAGATTGAATGGAAAACCGCTAAAGTGGTAATTGTTTGGGGAATAATAGGAGCAGTAACAGGAGCATTAATAGCTTTAAAAGTTAATGTAAAATTTTTAAAAAAATTATTTGGCATTTTTTTAGCTGTTATTGCAATACATGAAGTATATATTTTAATAAAAGAGTATAAAAAAGATAAAAAAAATAATAATAAATAATAAGATTAAAAACTAAAGGAGGAACAGATATGAAATTTGCAAAAGGTATGATACTAGGAGGAATGATTGCAGCAGGTGTTATGATGGTATATGCAGATAATAATATGAATACTAAAAAAATAATGAAAAAGGGAAAACAATTAGCAAGAAAGATGGGAATAATGTAGTCCCATCTTTACTTTTGTATAATAAAACTTTTGCTGAGTCTTATTTAATGCAAGGTTTGTTATCAAATTTGCAATCATCTTTTTTGTCACCAATAAAGCAATCACATTCTTTCATATCTACACCTTTTAAGCATCTGCCTTCGCGATGACATTTAGAGCAAACTTTTACATGTTTTACTTTATTTACCCATATTTGAACTTCATATTTTCTGTCAGGACAAAGTGGACCAAATACAAATTCACCATCACAATCTGTAAAAGTATGAGAAACTGGTTTTCTTTCAGGTTTGCCACAGCTAAAATCAACTTCTATTAATTTTACTACTGCATCTTTTATAGGTTCTTTGTGACAGTCTTTTACAACACCATATAAAACACTTCTGTCATCTTCAGGTAATACAATGTCTAAATCATATTGTTTTCCAGTAGCAATATGACCATCAACATCTACAATTGAACAACATTTATTTTCAAAATCCATTAAAATACATATCCTTTCATATTTTTTATATAAGCATAAAAGCTTTTGCTATATTATATGAAAAATAAGAAATAGTGTTACATTATAGAAGAAAATGTTATTTTTAAAAAATAAAACTATATAATTGACCCAAAAAATAATTACTGATATAATAAACATGCTAAATAAAACTAAAGAAGGAAGGAAAAACATAAATGCAAATCCTTAAAAAAAATAATGAAAATGGAGTAACATTAATAGTATTAATAATTACAATTATTATATTATTAATACTATCTTCTGTAAGTATAAAAATAGTAAAAGATAATGGAATAATCTTCCATACTAAAAATGCACTAAAAGATTATTCAGAAACAGAATTTGAAGACCAAATAGGAGTAATCTTTGCTTTATATTTACAAACAGATTATTCAGGTCAAATAGTTAATTATAAAGAAGTAGTAAATGATATACTAGATATATTTAATTATCCAAATATAAATGAAGAAACAGGAGAATTAAAAGACCCTAATAAAGCTACAACAGATGAATACACTATAACTGCAAGTGACGGATTAGTAGAAGTTGTTGATAAAAATAATCAATCATTATTAAAAATAAAATATGATGAAACTGGAAGAAGCATCAAAATATATTATAACGGTAAAAAATGGGAATATGAAAATTTTACATTAAAGAAAAAAACAGATATATATGTGGACTATAATGGAGATGAAAAACCATCTGGTACAGATGAGTATATTACAGGACTATGGAAATATAAAAAGAACGAAAACGGAACATTAACAATAATTGATTATTTAGGAACAACAGAAGAAGAACTAAAAGATGTAACAGTTCCAAATAAGATTAATGGACAAGTGGTAGAGTATTTTGAAGGGATTGGTAAAAATTTAACAGGAACTTTAACAATATCCAATGGATTAAAAACTAGTACAGCAAGTTGTTTTTACCATTTGAAAAACATGAAATTAGACAAATTAGTAGTGGGAGAAGAAGTTACATTGCAGAGTGATTACTTTTTTCAAAAATCAACGATAAATACCATTGAAATAGAAGAGGGAGCAACAATAAAAGCAGATTCTACATTTGGATTTACGAATGTAAATAATGTTATTGTAAAAAATAATGTAAATATATTAGAAAATGGCTTTACATTTTGTAATATTAAAGGAACATTAAAAGTTGGAGATAATTGCAATTTTTTACAAATGACACAGTCTGTCAATTCCAATAAACTTATTATTGGAAATAATTGTGAAGTTAAAATTAATACTTCAAATGCAGAAGAAATAAGCATTGGAAAAAATGTAACAATTGAAAGACTTAATAGCTGTCCAAAATTAACTAAATTGCAAATAGGAAAAGGAACTACTGCAAATGGAGCGGTATTTAATAATGCACAACTAAGTAATGAAGATGTAACAAAAGCATTAAAAGTTCTTAATACAATAAAAGGACAATCTTTTACAAATAACTCAGTAATAACAGAAGTTGAAATCGCAGAAAATAGTAATATTGGAGCAGCTATGTTCCAAAAATGTACAAATTTAAAGAAACTTATAATAAATAATAATACTACAATTCAAAATACTGCTTCATTTAAATCATTAGCAATAGAAGAGTTAATAATAAAAAATAATGTTATATTTTCTCCTTGCTATAATATGTTTCAAGGATGTTCAAAATTAAATAAAGTAACGATAGGCGAAAACTGTTCTTTAACTAATGACTTTTTTAATTCATGCCCTATTGTAGATTTAGAAATAGGAAAAGGTACAACAGGGTCATCTTGGACAGTATTTTTAAATTGTAAAAATATTGAAAATATTAAATACTATTTAACTGATGAACAAATAAGTCTGTGCAAAGAAGGGAAAATTGATGATGTAATATCAGCAGCTAAAATATTTGGAGGGGTTTTAGGATATAACACATATACAAAAGAATTTAGCTTTAATAAAATAATATTTACAAAACAATAAAATATACAGTAGAGGATGGTTTAGGTAAAAACATCCTCTATTTTTATATATAATATTGTTAATTAATGTTGAAAAAATAGCATAAATATGATATAACTTAAAACAAATTAAATTAGAAAAGGAAAATGAAAAATGCAAAAAAATAAAGATAAAAAAGAAGAAAAAATCAATAAAAAAAAGGCAGATAAAATGGCAGTTGCCACTAAAATTATTGCTGGTATATTAGTATTATTAATGCTACTAAGTATAGCAGGAAGTTTTATATATTATCTTTTAAAAATAATTTAAGGAGAATAAAAAAATGAGTGAAAGTCCATTTATTAAAGTAGAAAATTTTTGGAAAGGTGTAACCTTAAGCTTAAATAATCCATGGAGCATTATTACACTAATTATAGATATAATAATTGTTATATTTTTAATAGTTAAAGTTGTTAAAATATTAAAAGGCTCAAGAGCAATGCAACTAATAAAAGGCATTTTATTCTTGATAATCATAACTTGGCTAAGTGGTATATTTAACTTGCAAATTTTAAACTACATATTAACTACTATAATGACATATGGTGTTATTTTATTAATTGTATTATTTCAACCAGAATTAAGAAGAGCTTTAGAGCAATTAGGTTCATCTAATAAATGGACTAAGTACTTTGGACTAGAAAAAGATATTATTTCTAAAACTAAAGAAGGAATTTATAAAATTGTTTTAGCTGTTGTAGAATTATCTAAAAATAAAACAGGAGCTTTAATAGTAATTGAAAGAGATATAAAATTAAAGGAAATAATATCAACAGGTGTAAATCTAAATGCTGAAATTTCACCACAATTATTAGTAAATATCTTTACTCCAAATACACCATTACACGATGGAGCTGTTGTAATAAAAGATAATAAAATAGCGGCAGCAGCATGTATGCTTCCTTTGGCAAATGATGAAGATATAGCAAGAGAATTAGGAACAAGACACAGAGCAGCAATTGGTATGAGTAAAGAGTCAGATGCAATTATAATAGTAGTATCAGAAGAAACAGGAAAAATATCAATAGCAAAAGAGGGAACATTAATAGCAGACTTAAAAGAAGAAGCTATTAAAAAAATACTAATTAGTAATATTATTACCAAAAGATTTAAAGAAGAAGATAAAACAACAATATTAGATAGAATAAAAAATATAAAGAATATAAGAAAGAAAAAAGCAGAATAAAAATGAGAAATATTAAACTAACAATAGAATATGATGGAAAAGACTTTAATGGTTGGCAAAAACAACCTACGCAATTAAATATACAGGGTGAAATAGAAAGAGCAATAAACCTTATAACAGGAGAAAATGTAGAATTAATTGCATCTGGTAGAACTGATGCAGGAGTACATGCTTTAAAACAAATAGCAAATTTTAAAACAAATTCGAATATACCTATAAGAAAAATACCTATAGCTATTAATACTAAACTAAAAAGAAGCATTAGAATTATTAATGCAGAAGAAGTAGATGAGCAATTTCATAGTAGATATCATTGTAAAAGAAAAACATATGAGTATACAATAAATAATTCTGAAAATGGAACAGCAATATTTAGAAATTATCAGTACAACTTTCCAGAGAAATTAGATGAAGAAAGTATGAATAAGGCTATTAAATACTTTATAGGAGAACATGATTTTAGTGCTTTTAAAGCAAGTGGAACTAGTTCAAAAAGCGCAGTTAGAACAATATATAGCGGAGAAGTAATAAGAAATTGTGATATTATAAAAATAAAAATTACTGGAAATGGATTTTTATACAACATGGTAAGGATAATTGCTGGAACATTAGTAGAAGTAGGACTAGGCAAAATAAAACCAGAATACATAAAAGAAATAATAAAGTCAAAAGACAGAACAAAAGCAGGAAAAACACTACCACCACAAGGGTTATGCTTACTAGCTGTAGAATACATTTAAAAAGCATAAAAAAATAATAATATATATTGATTTTAAATATAAAAAATTGTATAATTTCAATATTGAAAATAAGAAAAATGGAGAATCAAATGAGTAAAAAAGAAAAAATAAAAGGACCAATGAAAAAATGGAAGAAAAATTTGATAACAGTTATTGTTATACTAATAGTACTTGGAATGAGTTCAGGCTTATTCTTACTATATGGACCATATGGAGGATTTAGGGAATGGCTAATTACAACAGCAATGACAACTTTAAATCATCAATATTTTGCAACATGGTTTTATGATGACAAAACTATACAAGATGTTTTATCTAATAATGCTGTAATAGAATCAGGCGAAGATACAAATACATCAGAAGTAGAATTAGTAAGTTATGATAAAAAAGTTACATATGCAAATGAATATGAAGAAGCTATATTAAAAAAAGATGAAGGAAATGACTTATATAAAGTTATACCAATAAAAGGTAAAGGATATTCAGGAAATTTAATAGCTGTTTATGATCCATCTAAAATATCAGTATGTGTTACAAAACACTTAGGAACAAAAGGACAATATTTAGTTGATATGGCAACAGATAATAATGCGGTTATTGCAATAAATGGAGGAGGATTTGTAGATCCTAACTATAACAGCTTAGGTGGAATACCACAAGGAACAGTTATTAAAAATGGAAAAATTATTACTAACAGAACTTATAAAAAAACTGGCGGAATTATAGGCTTTACAAAAGATAATAAATTAATATTAGCAAGAATGACAGCAAACGAAGCAATAAAAAATGGTGTTAGAGATGCTGTAACATTTGGACCATTTCTAATAGTAAATGGAAAACCATCATTCATAAAAGGAAATGGCGGCTGGGGAGAAGCTCCAAGAACAGCTATAGGACAAAGAAAAGATGGTATAGTTTTATTCTTAGTAATAGATGGAAGAATGGTTGGAAGACCAGGAGCAGACATGGTAGACTTAACTGAAATAATGCAAAATTATGGAGCTTATAATGCTGCAAACCTAGATGGTGGAACATCATGTGGTTTAGTTGTAAATGGAAAATTAATAAATGATCCTGTAAATGGAAATGGAAAACACAAAACAAGAATGATTGCAACAGGATTTATTGTAAAAAAATAAATTTATATAAAAAGCACACAGAATTTATTATTCTGTGTGCTTTTTTTATAAGAAAAAAATAAAAAAAATTAAAAAAACTATTGCATAATATAAAAAGTTATATTAAAATATACATGAAGTGGTAGAAAGTGGTTTAAAGTGTCACAAAAGTGAAAAGAGGTGAAACCAAATTGTTTATAGGTGAATACGAACATAGTGTTGATGCTAAAGGCAGAGTAATAATGCCAGCAAAGCTTAGAGAAGACATCGGTGAGAAGTTCATTGTAACAAAAGGACTTGATGGATGTTTATTTGCGTATTCAAAAACAGAATGGTTAAATTTCGAAGAAAAGCTAAAAACTTTACCACTAACGAATAAAAATGCTAGAGATTTTGTTAGATTTTTCTTATCTGGCGCTGTAGAATGCGAAATAGATAAACAAGGAAGATTTTTATTACCAAATAACTTAAGAACTTATGCCAAACTAGAAAAAGAAATAAATATAATTGGTGTAGGAACAAGAATTGAAATTTGGAATAGAGAAAATTGGAAAAATTACAGTAGTAGTGAGAATATTTCAGCAGATGAAATAGCAGAAAATATGACAATGCTTGGTATATAACTTGCAAAAGTTTATATAAAATACAAAAGATTAAATAAGAAACAAATGAAAAATAAAAGGTTCTGCCTTTTACAAGATACAAAAGATAAAGCATACAAAAGAAGAAATTTACAAATGAATTGTAAAAAAACAAAAGATTTGTAAGTGCAAAAGAAAAAAACAATTATAAACAAAAGCCTAAAGGCGGGCCAAAGGTCCGCCTAAAAAAATCAAATAGGAAGGATGTTTAAATGGAATTTAAACATATACCTGTACTTTTAAATGAATGTATAAATGGATTAGAAATTAAACCAGATGGAATATATGTAGATGGTACATTAGGTGGTGCAGGTCATAGTAGCGAAATCGTAAAACACTTATCTACAAAAGGGACTTTAATTGGTATAGATAGAGATGAAGAAGCATTAAAAGCAGCTAGTGAAAAACTAAAAGAATATAAAAATGTAAAATACATTTATGGTAATCATGATAATATAAAAGAAATACTAGAACAATTAAAAATAGACAAAGTAGATGGTATACTTTTAGATTTGGGAGTTTCGTCATATCAGCTAGATGAAAAAAATAGAGGCTTTAGTTATATGGCAGATGCAAAGTTAGATATGAGGATGGATAAAACAACAGGTATAACTGCAGAAGAAATAGTAAATACATATTCGGAAGATATTTTATCTAAAATAATTTTTGAATATGGAGAAGAAAGATTTGCAAAAAAAATTGCTAATAATATATGTAAATATAGAAAAGAAAAAAGAATAGAAACAACTAAAGAATTATCAAAAATAATAGAAAACTCTATTCCAAAATCAATGCAAAATAATGGACATCCAGCAAAAAGAACATTTCAAGCAATACGAATAGAAGTAAACAACGAAATAGAGCCATTATATAAAACAATATTAGATTGCATAGATGTTTTAAAATCACATGGTAGGCTTTGTGTAATTACATTTCACTCATTAGAAGATAGAGCAGTTAAAAATGCTTATACAGAAGCAAATGGAAAATGCATATGTCCACCAGGATTACCATACTGCGTATGTGGAGCAAAAAAACTAGGAAAAATAATCAATAAAAAGCCAATAGTAGCAAATGATTTAGAAGCAAAAGAAAATTCTAGATCAAGAAGCGCAAAGTTGAGAATATTTGAAAAGATATAAGGAGGTGAAAACTTATGGCAGGATACAATAGAAATAGGTATCAATATGAAACAAGTCCAAGAAAATTAGAACCAGAATATAGACCTATTCAAAAAAAATATCCGAAAAAAAGTACTGCAGCAAAGAAAAGTAATATATCAACTAAAAAAAGCATAAATACACAGACAAAAACAATAAAAGCACAATATAAGGCAATACTTTATGTTGTAGTAGCTTTTGCAATATTATTTGCCATAAGTTATAGAAATACTGTTATATCTGAAAAATATAGTCATATTAAAGAAGTAAAAAGCGATCTAGCAACAATAGAAAAAGAAAATGAACAAATGGAAGTAAGCATAGAAAGTAAAACAAATTTAGGAACAATAGAAAAAGAAGCAAAAGAAAAATTAGGCATGAAAAAATTAGATGATAATCAGGCAATATATGTAAATTTAGATAAAAAAGATTATGTAGAATCAATGACAGATGAAATTGTTAAAAATAATAATCAAAATATATTCCAAAAAATTATTGCTAAAATTCAAAATATATTTTAATTAGAAAAGAACTATAAATTAAACAATAAATAAAAAAGAATTAGGAAACTAATTCTTTTTTTTATATAGAGATAATAAAATTAATAATAATATATTTGTTAAAGGAATGATAAAATGAAAGAGATTAGCAGAAAAAAAAGAATGAGAAATGGTTTGCTTTTTTCAATAATAGTATTATTTGCTTTAATTTTTAGAGTTGGTTGGATACAATTTGTAAATGGAGGTGAATTGCAAACTTTAGCCTATGAACAACAAACATTAGATAGAAAAATTAATCCTAAAAGAGGAACAATATATGATAGAAACAAAAACAAATTAGCTGTTAGTAGTACAGTGTACACAATAACAATAACTCCTACTAATATTGAAGAAGAAAATAAAGAAAAAGTAGCAAAAGAAATTAGTGATATATTTAATTTAGACTATGAAACTATATTAAAAAAAGTTAAAAAAAGAAGTTCTATAGAAACAGTTGCTAAAAAACAAGACAAAGAATTGGTAGATAAACTTAGTAAATGGATGATAGAAAATAAAATTGAAAAAGGTATTAATATAGATGAAGATACTAAAAGATTTTATCCATACAATAATTTAGCATCTCATATAGTTGGTTTTTGTGGAAGCGATAATCAAGGGCTAGGAGGAATAGAAGCAAAGTACGATGAAATTTTACAGGGAAAAAAGGGGAGAATAACTAAGGTAAAAGATGCATCTGGAGGAGAAGTTGATGGAACATTGGAAAAATATACAAATGCAATAGATGGAAATGATGTTATAACAACAGTAGATATGACTATACAATCAATTGTTGAGAAATATTTAGAAGATGCGTGTATAGATAATAAATGTACTGATGGTGGTAATATTATAGTTGCAAATCCAACAACAGGTGATATTTTAGCAATGGCTACTTATCCAAGCTATAATTTGAATTCACCATATGAAATAAATAATGAAGAATTGAAAAATGTATGGGATACATTATCAAATAAAGAAAGATCTGAAGCTTTACAGGGAATGTGGAGAAATAAAGCAATAGCAGACACATATGAACCAGGGTCAACATTTAAACTAGTAACAACATCTGCAGCACTAGAAGAAGGAATAACAACAACAGATAAAAGTGGAGAGTTTTGTTGTACAGGAAGTATAAACATTGCAGGAACAAGAATAAAATGCTGGAGATACTATAGACCACATGGTAGTGAGAGCTTAAGACAGGCACTTATGAATTCATGCAATCCAGTATTCATAGGATTAGGACAAAAAATTGGAGTTGATACTTATTATACTTATTTAGAAAAGTTTGGTTTTCTAAATAAAACTGGAATAGATTTACCAGGAGAAGCAAAAGGAATATTCTTAGATAAATCTAAAGTTGGTCCAGTAGAATTAGCTACTATTTCGTTTGGCCAAAGGTTTGAGGTAACGCCTATACAAATGATTTCTATGGTATCTACTATAGCAAATGGTGGTAATAGAATGAAATTGAGGTTAGTAAAAAAAATTATTGATTCACAAACAGGAGAGGAAAAAGAAATAGAACCACAAAGCACAGGGCAAGTAATATCTAAAGAAACAGCAAATAATGTATTAAGTATGATGGGATCAGTAGTTGGAGAAGGAACAGGAAAAAATGCACAAGTAGTGGGATATCAAGTTGGTGGAAAAACAGGAACATCAGAAGATGGAGTTAATACTAATAAATATGTAACATCATTTATAGGCGTTGCCCCGATATCTGATCCCAAAGTCACAATATTGGTTACACTATATAATCCAACAGGTGAAGGGGGACACCAAGGAGGTGCTGTAGGAGCACCAGTAGCTGGAAAAGTATTAAATGAAGTTTTACCATACTTAGAATTAAAGCAAGACAACGAAAAAACTAAACAGAATGTAGAAAATGTAACTGTTCCAGATATAACTTATAAAACTGTAAAAGAAGCAGAGAAGATTTTAAAAGAGAAAAACTTAAAAATAAAATTAGATAAAGAAATAGCAAGTAACGAAAAAGAAAAAGTTATTATTAAAGAACAAAGTCCGAGTGCAGGAATTAGTATAAACGCTGAAAGTACAGTAATGGCAAAAATTCAGTAAGTTATAAGCTAAGATATTAAATTCAAAACAAATACTGTACAAATATTGAATTTAATTATATAATACATATAATTAAATAGAAAGGAAGATTGGTTATGGAATTAAAAAAAGTCCTAGCTAACATAGAAGGCTTAAAAGCCAAGGGAAGTCTAAAATTAGAGGTCTCTAGTATTGAATGTGATTATAGAGAAGTAAAAGAAGGAAGTATGTTTGTAGCGATTAAAGGCTACGAAGTTGATGGGCATACATTTATAAATAAGGCAATAGAAAAAGGCGCAAAAGTAATAATTTTTGAAGAGGGTTCAAACTATAAAGAATTTATTTCAAACAAAGATGTTACATTTATTATGGCACCAAATACAAGATTAGCATTAGCATTATGCTCTTGTAATTTTTATGATAATCCATCTAAAAAGATGAAAATAATAGGTATAACTGGTACAAAAGGAAAAACAACAACCAGCTTTATGTTAAAATCTATATTAGAGAAACAAGGTAAAAAAGTAGGTTTAATAGGAACAATAGCTGTTTATATAGGAGATAAATTAGTTAAAAATTCTGATAGAACAACTCCAGAAAGTAATAAATTACAAAAAATATTAGCAAAAATGTATGAATTAGGTATAGAGATTGTTATTATGGAGGTCTCTTCACAAAGTTTAAAATTAGATAGAGTTGCAGGAATAGATTTTTATGCTGGAATATTTACAAATTTATCAGAAGAACACATAAGCAAAAATGAGCATAAAGATATGCAAGAATATTTTGAATCAAAAATGAGATTATTTAATAATTGTGAATATGCATTTGTAAATGCAGATAGTATTTATACAGAAAAAGTTCTAAAAAGTATCTCTGTAGAAAATGTGCAGACATATGGAATCGATAACTATTGTAATTTATTAGCAAAAGATGTAACAGTTACAAATACATATGTGGACTTTAGAGCAAAAATAAAAGACAAAAATGAAAGAATAAAGGTTTCTATACCAGGAAGATTTAGTGTATACAACGCACTTGCAGCAATTAGTGTAGCAAGAATTTTTGGAGTAACAGTAGAACAAATTAAAGAAGCTCTAGAAAATGTAAGAGTACCAGGTAGAAGTGAACTTGTAGAAAATAAAGAAGAATTAAAAATAATGATAGATTATGCTCATACACCAGAGAGCTTAAAAAGTATTTTGCAAACTGTAAAAACATATACAATTGGAAGAGTTATTTGCGTTTTTGGATGTGGTGGAGATAGAGATAAAAACAAAAGACCACTAATGGGTGAAATATCAGGAAAACTTGCAGATTACACTATTATAACATCAGATAACCCAAGAACAGAAAATCCAGATGAAATAGTATTAGAAATAGAAAATGGAATAAAGAAAACAAAAGGAAAATATGAATGTATTTTAGATAGAAGAGAAGCAATGAAAAAAGCAATAAGTATGGCAAACAAAAAAGATATTGTTGTTTTAGCTGGAAAAGGGCATGAGGTATATCAAGAAATAGGTAAAGAAAAATATCCATTTGATGAAAGAATAATTATAAAAGAAATATTATCTGAACTAGAAAATGAACCTAAAAAAAAGAAAAAGAAATAAAAAAATAAAACTTCAGATGTCAATAAAAAAACGAAAATGTACTTCAGAGGAAAGATTTGGCAGACGGAATTTTGAAAAAAATTCGGATGACGATGAGCGAACGAAAATGCATTTCAGAGGAAAGATTTGGCAGACGGAATTTTGAAAAAATTTCGGATGACGATGAGCGAACGAAGTGAGCGAAAGGAAAAAATATGAATTACCAAGTAAAAGTATTATTATTATCATTTGGTATAGGAATAATAATATCACTTATAATATTACCAATATTAAAACGATTAAAAGTAGGTCAAATAGAAAGAGAAGATGGACCACAAAGCCATTTAAAAAAACAAGGAACTCCAACTATGGGAGGAATTATTACAATTATTTCTATTATTATAATGACAACAATAATTTGTATTGGATACATAGGAAATCAAACAGATCTTATATTTAAATTACTTCCACTAGTATTAGTTTCAATAGGATTTGGATTAGTAGGATTTGTAGATGATTTTAAAAAATTAGTTTTAAAAAACACAGAAGGATTAAAACCATCTTATAAAATGTTAGGATTGTTAATTATATCAGTTACATTTGTTGTGTTTTTATATAAAAAAGTAGGAACTCAAACATTAATACCAATTGTAAAACAATATATAAATTTACCAGTATGGGTATATATACCATTTGCAATATTTGTAATGCTTGGAACAACAAATGCTGTTAATCTTACAGATGGAATAGATGGGTTAGCAACTAGTGTAACTACTATAATTATTGCAACATTAACAATTATAGGAATTATATTAGATGTAAAAGAAGTTGTTTTATTAGGAAGTATGGTATGTGGAGCAAACTTAGCCTTTTTAATATTTAACATGTATCCAGCAAAAGTATTTATGGGAGATACAGGTTCTTTATTGCTAGGTGGAGTTATTGTATCAATGGCTTTATACTTAAAAATGCCTTTGATATTAATTGTAATTGCATTAGTACCAGTTTTAGAAACTTTATCTGTTATGATACAAGTAGTATACTTTAAAAAAACAGGAAAAAGAATATTCAAAATGGCACCATTACATCACCACTTTGAACTTTCTGGATGGAACGAAAATAAAGTTGTTTCAGTATTTAGTATAGTAACTCTATTATTATGTGTTATAGGGTTAAAAATAATTTAATGAGGAGATAAAATGGTAACTTCATTTGAGAATAAGAATAGTAAAGTAGTTCAAAACAGACCAATTGATTTCATATTATTAGTAGATGTTTTAATCATGCTTGCACTAGGTATTATTATGGTCATGTCAGCGAGTTCACCTACATCTTTAGCAGAAACAGGAAAAAGTTATACATATGTAAAAACACAAGCAATAAGTGCTGTACTTGGATTAATTGGAATGTTTATTATATCAAAAATTAACTACAATTTATATAAAAAATTTTATAAGTTAATATACTTTGTAGTGGTTGTTTTACTAGCTTCAGTAGCTGTAATTGGAAAAGGAGCAGGTGGAGCAAAAAGATGGATAGATTTAGGATTTATAAGTTTCCAACCATCCGAACTTGCTAAAATAGGCCTTATTATATTTTATTCTGCTTTGTTATCTAACAATAAAGAAAGAATAAGTCAATTATGGGGTGGTTTTTTATATCCAATGTTATTTTTAGTTCCAGTTGTTGCAATTTTAATTGGATTACAAAATCATTTAAGTGCTACTATTTTAATTGTAGCAATTGTATCTATTTTAATGCTTATGGCGGGTAGTAAATTTAGATATTTTGTTTCATTTGGTGTGCCAGGTGTTGGAATATTAGGTACTATTATGCTTATTTATGCAAAAGTAACAGGTAAGGGAGCTTTTAGAATTAATAGATTAGTAGCATTTCTTGATCCATTTAAATATGTTAAAGAAATAGGTTGGCAGACAGTGCAAAGTTTATATGCAATAGGATCAGGAGGATTATTTGGAGTAGGACTAGGAAAGAGTACACAAAAATATTTATATTTACCTGAAGCACACAATGACTTTATATTTTCAATAATAGCAGAAGAATTAGGATTTGTAGGATGTGTTTTTGTTATTGTATTATTTGCAATATTTATATGGAGAGGTATTATAATTGCAATGAAAGCACCAGATATGTTTAGTAGTTTATTAGCAGTAGGTATAACTACAATGGTAGGGTTACAGGCAATAATTAATATAGCTGTTGTAACATCTTCAATGCCAAATACAGGTATGCCATTGCCATTTTTTAGCTATGGAGGTACATCACTTTTAATAATGTTATGTTCGGTAGGAATCTTATTAAACATATCAAGATGTGCAAAAAAATAAATAAAATTGTAAAGGAATATACAGATATTTTTAGAAAGGAAAAAAATATGAAAGTTATAATAGCAGCAGCTGGTACAGCAGGGCACATTAACCCAGGAATATCAATTGCAAATAAAATAATGCAAGAAGAGCCATCTTCTGAAATAATATTCATCGGAACAAATAGAGGTTTAGAAAAAGATTTAGTATCTAGAGCTGGATATAAATTAGAGACAATAGATGCGTATGGTTTAACACTATCTAATATAACTAAAATATTTAAAATATTAAAGGGATTTAGAGAGGCTAAAAAAATAATAAAAGACTTTAAACCGGACATAGTAATTGGTACAGGTGGATATATATGTGGAGCAGTAATTACCCAAGCTCATAAATTACATATTCCAACAATGTTACATGAAAGCAACGCATTTCCAGGAAAAGCTGTAAAAATGTTAGCTAAAAGCACAGATACAATATTAGTAGCATTTGAAGATGCAAAAGAAAGAATAAATGGTGCTAAAAAGATAGTTGTTACTGGAACACCTACCAAAATTAAATCGCTTAATTTAAGTCAAGATGAAAAAAATAGAAAAATTAAAGAAATAGGATTAAGTGAAGAAAAGCCAATCTTACTAGTATTTGGAGGTAGCCAAGGAGCTAAGGCAATAAATGATGCAATTTTAAAATTAATTAATGATAAAAAAATAAAAGACTATCAAATGATATGGGCACCAGGGCCAAAACAATATGAAATAATCAAAGAAGAATTAATGAAAAAAGGAACAGACATTGATAGTATTCCTCAAGTAAAAATATATTCATACATATACAATATGGAAGAAATGATGAATATAGCAGATTTAATAATATGTAGAAGTGGAGCAATGACAGTAACAGAAGTAGCAAAAGTGGGAAAAGTAGCAATATTTGTTCCTTTACCTGGAGTATCACAAAATCATCAAGAATATAATGCAAAAGTTTTAGAAAAAAGAGGAGCAGCAAGAATAATACTAAATAAAGACTTAGAAACAATAGATTTAAATCAATATATAGAAGAACTAATATTAAATAAGAGTCTTTTAAACGAAATGGAAAAGAAATCAAAAGATGTCTCTTTAAATGATGTGGAAGATAAAATATATAAGGAAATAAAAGAATTATTATAACAATAAAGTTACAGAAAAATTAAGTTTTTATGACAAATAGAGGAAAGTGGCAAAATACAGTCACTTTCTTTTTTTATTTAGTACAAACAGTCGAAAACTGTAAAAGAATGCGTTGAAAAAAGCTTGAAAATATGTAGAAGTAGAGATATAGTTATTTTGTATACAATAAGGGGGAGTTATGAAGCATTTTTACGGAGGGACTTTTATAAATCGAGGCGATTTAAGAAAAGTTGGTATAGAATATCCAATTAAATTGGAATATTATAAAACAATACCCAATAATGAATTATTAAAAAATACAAATGAAGTAAAATATGGAATAGAGGTTGTAAAAACATCTTATATACAGGATGAAGTAAAAATAGAAAATAAAGAGATGTTAGGATTAACAAGAGATGAGAATATAGTAAATAAAATACTAGACATATTGAAAAGAAATGAGGTTACACCAATTAGTGCTGGCTATGTTATTGAAGATTTATTAAAAGAAATGATTTAAGAATGAATATATATTCATTCTTATTTTATATATTTATTTATAAAATTACTTGAAACTTTAATAAATATAGTATAGAATTTATAAGATATTAAAGATAGGAGAAAATAATGGCAGATAAATTAATTATTGTTGAGTCTCCTGCAAAAGCAGGAACAATAAAAAAATTCCTTGGAGGAAATACAAAAGTTGTTGCTTCTATGGGACATATAAGAGATTTACCTAAATCAAAATTAGGAGTAGACATAGAAAATGATTTTGAACCAGATTATATAAATATTAGAGGAAAAGGCGATTTAATAAAATCATTAAAAAACGATGCTAAAAATGCAAAACAAGTATATTTAGCAACTGACCCTGACCGAGAAGGAGAAGCAATAGCATGGCATTTGGCTAATATATTAAATATAAATGAAGAAACAAAATGTAGAGTAACATTTAATGAAATAACAAAAGATGCAGTAAAAGAAGCAATAAAAAAACCAAGGAAAGTTGATAAAAATTTAATAGATGCACAACAGGCTAGAAGAGTTTTAGATAGAATAGTAGGATACAAAATTAGTCCTATACTTTGGAAAAAAGTTAGAAGAGGATTATCTGCAGGAAGAGTACAATCAGTTGCAGTTAAGTTAATTGTTGATAGAGAAGAAGAAATAGAAAAGTTCGTGCCAGAAGAATATTGGAATATGTATGCTTGCTTAAAAAAAGATGAAGATATATTTAAAGCAAAATTAGTAGGTAAAAATAATAAAAAAATTGAATTGCATACAAAAGAAGATGTAGATAGTATTTTAAAAGAGATAGATAAGGCTACATATATTGTTGAAGAAATAAAAAAATCACAAAGAAAAAGAACACCTGCCCCACCTTTTACAACAAGTACAATGCAGCAAGAAGCATCAAGAAAATTAGGTTTTACATTAAAAAAGACAATGTCTGTTGCTCAGGGGTTATATGAAGGAGTAAAAGTTCCACAAAAAGGAACAGTAGGTCTTATTACATATATGAGAACAGATTCTACAAGAATCTCAGAAGTAGCAAGAAATATGGCTAAAGAACAAATAACAAAAACATACGGCGAGCAATACTATGAAAATAGATTTTATAAAACTAAAGCAGATGCACAAGATGCACATGAAGCCATAAGACCAACTTATATTGATTTAACACCTAATGATTTAAAAGAAAATTTAACTAAAGATCAATTTAAATTATATCAATTAATATATAATAGATTTTTAGCAAGCCAAATGTCACAGGCAATTTACGATACAGTTTCAGTAAAAATAAATGCAGATAAATATAACTTTAAAGCAAATGGACAAACATTAAAATTTAAAGGATTTATGGCTCTATATGTTGAATCTAAAGATACAGAAGAAAAAGAAGAAGAAAATAAAATACCAGAATTATTAGAAAATGATATTTTGGAAAAAGTAGATATTGAAAATGTTCAGAGTTTTACAGAACCACCACCTAGATTTACAGAAGCAAGTTTAGTAAAAACACTAGAAGAAAAAGGAATCGGTAGACCAAGCACATATTCACCAACAATTACTACTATAATAGAAAGAAGATACATAGAAAAGGATAAAAAGCAACTAGTTCCAACAGAATTAGGAAAAGTTGTAAATAAACTTTTAGTAGATAATTTTACAGATATATTAAGTGAAGAATTCACAGCAAATATGGAAACTGAATTTGACCAAATTTCAATAGGAAAATTACCATGGAAACAAGTTATAAGAGAGTTTTATGGACCTTTTAAAGAAGAGCTAGATAAAGCAAATGAGGAATTAGAACATGTTGAATTAGTAGAAGAAGTTTCAGATGTTCCATGTGAGAAGTGTGGAAGAATGATGGTTATTAAATATGGAAGATATGGAAAATTTTTGGCTTGTCCAGGTTATCCAGAATGTAAAAATACAAAACCATTTGTACAAACATTAGATGTCCCATGCCCAAAGTGTGGAGGAAAAATCCAAATAAGGAAAAGCAAAAAAAGAAGAAATTATTATATATGCGAAAATAATCCAGAAAAATGTGATTATATATCATGGAATAAACCTCAAAAAGAAAAGAAAAAAGAAAAATAGCGTTTGCTATTTTTCTTTTTTTATAGTATAATAATACACTAAGATAATTGGATATATTGGAGGAAATAATGTCAGAAAATTCAAATAGCATAAAAGTCCATGATAGAGAATTTAAAGAGATAATTAATAAAATATTTGAACAAGAATTTAAAGAAGAAAACAAATTTAGTGAACTTATAAAACAAATAAAATTTTCACCAAATTTTATTTTTGATTTTGAGACTAATTCTCTTCAAATATTATTTGAAGAGAATAATGAAGCTAATTCTTCAAAAGATTTGAATATATTTTATAATGATATTCAACATAAAAAAAATATAGAAAATGGAGAAACCAATCTTTTAATTAAAGCAGATTCACAGATTTATAGGATAATATTGAGTAAATATGTTGATATAATTCATTTTATAAACGGCAAGAATGGAAAAACATATTATACTAAAAAATACTATAATGAAAAAATTTTAGTGAGGCTTGCAGCATTAGAAGAAATAATAGATTATGCTATAAGAAATGAATTAAAAATATATTTAAATAATAGTGCAACTAGAATATTTCCTAACAATATAAAATTAGAATATGAACTAATAGATTATTCTAATTATTGTGCATTAGCATTAAAAAATAATATACAGGATTTTCAAAACATTATTTATTCTAAAGAAAAGGTATATATAATTTATAAAAATGTAATTTATAGATGTGACAATGATTTTATAAAAAATGAATTAAAATTATTAGAAACATATTTAAGCAATAGTATAAGTGAAATAAAATTAAAAAAAGAAGATTTAACTACTTTCTTTTCTTTAATAATGCCTAAAATAGAAAAAAGAATAAAGATAGAGAATTTAGATTTATATAAATATAAACCGGAAGATTTAAAAATAAAATTATATTTAGATTTTAACGAGAAAAATTATATTGTAGCAAGTGTAAAATTTAGCTACAAAGAAAAAGAATTTGATCCATTAATTGAGGAACCTAAAGATATAAAAAGAAATATTTTACAAGAATCAATATTTTTAAACAAGTTAAGAAAAACAGGATTTTTGTATGATAATAAAAACAAGGTATTTGTAATTAATAATAATGATGAAATTTATAAATTTATTACTAATCAAATAGAAGAATATCAAAAATGGGCACAAATATATACAACAGATAAATTTAATTCAAAAAAAGCAAGAACAAATAATAAAATAAAAATGGGAGTCAAAATAGATAATGGACTTCTTAATATAAATTTTGAAGATATAAAATTCGATAAAGAAGAATTAAAAGAAATATTACAAAAATATAAATTAAAAAAGAAATATTATAGATTAAAAGATGGAACATTTATAGATTTAGAAGATAATCAAGAAATAGAGTTTATAGACAGCATTTTAACAGGAATGGATATATCTTATAAAGAAATAGAAGATAATATTCAATTACCAATAAACCGAAGCTTTTATTTAGAAAAACTTTTAAATTCTAATTCAAATGTTGATGTAAATATAGATGAAAGCTATAGCAAAGTAATAGAAAAAGCAGAAGATTTAGAAAATACAGGAAAAATACCAACACAATTAGAGAAAATTTTAAGAGACTATCAAAAAGTCGGATTCAATTGGCTAAAAACATTAGATAAGTACAATTTTGGAGGAATTTTAGCAGATGATATGGGGTTAGGAAAAACAGTGCAAGTGTTAGCTGTTTTGCTTGACTATGTAAAAAATACTAATTCTAAAAGATCTTCTATAGTTGTAGCTCCAAGTTCATTAGCATTAAACTGGTGTAATGAAGCTAAAAAGTTTGCTGACGAATTAAAAGTTTTAATAGTTAATGGTGATGCAATAGAGAGAAAGAAAAAAATAAATGAGATACCTAATTATGATTTAGTTATAACATCATATGATTTATTAAAGAGAGACATAGAAGAATATAAAGAACTAAATTATCAGTTTAGATTTATTATAGCAGATGAAGCTCAATATATAAAAAATAATAATACTAAAAATGCAAAGGCAATTAAACAAATAAATGCAGATACTAAATATGCATTAACAGGAACACCAATAGAAAACTCATTAAACGAATTATGGTCTATTTTTGATTTTATTATGCCAGACTATTTATTTACATATAAAAAATTTAAACAAAATTTTGAAACTCAAATAGTAAAAGAAAATGATGAAAAAGCATTATACAAATTGAAATTATTAATAGAACCATTTGTTTTGAGAAGAACTAAAAAAGAAGTATTAAAAGAATTACCAGATAAAGCAACCAGTATATTAAGTAACGAAATGACAGAAGAACAAGAAAAAATATATTTAAGTTATTTAGCACAAGCAAAAAATGAATTAAATCAAGAAATAGAAGAAAAGGGATTTGAACAAACAAGAATAAAAATATTAGCTTTATTAACTAGACTAAGACAAATTTGTTGCCATCCATCTTTATTCGTTTCAAATTATAAGGGCGAAAGTGGAAAATTAAATCAATGTATTGAATTGGTGAAAGATGGAATAAATAGTGGACACAAAATGCTCTTATTTTCTGGATATACTTCTATGTTTGAAATAATAGAAAAAGAATTAAACAAAAATAATATTTCCTACTTAAAATTAACTGGTAAAACTAAAGTTAGTGAAAGATTAGAATTAATAAATGAATTTAATAACAATAATGATATTAAAGTTTTTCTAATTTCTTTAAAAGCAGGTGGTACAGGAATAAATTTGACTTCTGCAGATATGGTAATTCACTATGATCCATGGTGGAATATATCAGTAGAAAATCAGGCAACTGATAGAACACATAGAATAGGACAAACAAAAAAAGTGCAAGTATATAAATTAATAACTAAAAACTCAATAGAAGAAAAAATATATGATTTACAAAAAAGAAAAGAAGAACTTATTGATAATATGCTAAGCATAGATACAAAATTTATAAATAAATTATCTAAAGAAGATATACTTGGACTATTTGAATAAATTTGAAAGACAGAAAGGTGCAAATATGAAAGATTATATAGTAATAATAGGAGGAGGATTGGCTGGATGCGAAGCAGCTTACCAGATTGCTAAAAGAGGAATAAAAGTAAAATTATATGAAATGAAGCCAGTAAAATTTTCTCCTGCACATACAAATTCAAATTTAGCAGAAATAGTATGTAGCAATTCACTAAAGTCTAATTTATTAACAAATGCTTGTGGACTATTAAAAGAAGAACTACGAAATTTAGATTCTTTATTAATAAAATGTGCAGATAAAACTTCAGTTCCAGCAGGACAGGCATTAGCGGTTGATAGGGAAAAGTTTTCAGAATTAGTTACAAAAAGGATAAAAGAAAATCCTAATATAGAAATAATAAATAAAGAAGTAAAACAAATAGAAAAAGATGCTATTACAATTATAGCAACAGGACCTTTAACTTCTGAAGGCTTAATAAATCAAGTATTAAAACTAACAGGAGAAGAACAATTATATTTTTATGATGCTGCAGCTCCAATTATTTTAAAAGATAGCATAAATTTTGACATAGCTTTTTATGGAGATAGATATAGTCAAGAAAAAAAGAAAGAAGAAACAATAGAAGAATGGAAAGAAAGACAAAATAAAGAAACTAAAGACTATATAAACTTGCCTATGAATAAGGATGAATACGAAGAATTTATCCAAGAATTAATAAATGCGGAAGTAGTAGAATTACATGAATTTGAAAAAAGAGAAATATTTGAAGGTTGTATGCCAATTGAAATTATGGCTAAAAGAGGAAACGATACTCTAAGATTTGGGCCATTAAAACCAGTTGGATTTGATGATCCAAAAACAGCAAAGAGGCCATATGCAGTGGTTCAATTACGACAAGATAATAAAAGTGGAACTATTTTTAATATGGTAGGATTTCAAACCAACTTAAAATTCGGGGAGCAAAAAAGAGTATTTTCTCTAATACCAGGGCTAGAAAAAGCAGAGTTCGTAAAATATGGTGTAATGCATAGAAATACATATATAAATTCTACTAAATTACTAGATCAAACATATCAATTAATAAAAAACAAAAATGTATATTTTGCTGGTCAAATTACAGGAGTAGAAGGATATGTAGAATCAATTTCTTCTGGTTTAATAGCAGGAATAAATGCAGTTCAGAATTTTAATAAAAAAGATAAAATAATATTTCCTAAAGAAACAGTTTTGGGAGCTTTAAGCCAATATATATCAACACCAAATAAAAAATTTCAACCAATGAATGCAAACTTTGGAATACTGCCAGAACTAGATGAAAAGATAAAAGATAAAAAAATAAGATATGAGCAAATGGCTATAAGGTCTTTAAAAATTATAAAAAGTAAAGAAATATAATATTACATTTATATTACATAAAGTCAATATATTGTAAAAAAATAGAAATTATGCTATAATATATATAATATTGTGGTATAAAGGAGAGTTTTATGGAAGATAGATTAAAAAATGTTGAAGATATCATGAAAAAATATAACGATATAAAAGATAGCCTAGAACCAAAAGTAGATGAAAATTTTGAAAAAGAAATACAAGATAAAAAACAAGAATTAGATAGAGAAGAAAGAATTCTTCAGGCTTTTAAAGATGAATTAAACTCATTAGATACATCAGAAATGGATTATGTTCAAATGCATGTAACTATGGGAAACTATAATAGATATATAAAAGAAGAACAAGAAAAAGTGAACTTAATAAAAAAAGATTATGAAGAAAAATTATCTCAAAAAGAAAAAATAGAAAATCCAGATCTTACTTTAGACCAAAAAAAAGAAAAAAAATCAAAAACTTATGAGGCAAGAGATAATGCAAAGAAAAGCTTAATTTCAGAACAAAAAGAAATAGAAACTGAAATAGAAGAACAAGAATTAGAATTTAAATCTATAGAATTAAAATTAAAGAAATTCAAGCATGAATATGAAGAACAAGAACAATCATGGGAAGAAAGAGACAACGAAGGAAAGCTTATTACAGTTACAAAAAAGGTTAGAGTATGTACTAATGGTGAAGAATATAAAAAGTTAGATGATAAATTAAAAGAAGTAACAGATAAATTATCAAGCTTAAGAGAAGCAAAAACAAAATGTGAAGAATACTTATCTCAAATAGACAATGAATACAAAAAAGATGTTGAAAAGATAAACGAAGTTATAAGTAGAAAAGAACCTGAAAAAGAAGAACCAACATCAGAAAAGCCAGAAACAGACCCAACAAAACCGGTAGAACCAGCAACTAAAAAGCCAGAAACAGACCCAACAAAACCGGTGGAACCAGCAACTAAAAAGCCAGAAACAGCTCCAACAAAACCGGTAGAACCAGCAACTAAAAAGCCAGAAACAGCTCCGGTTAAACCAACAGAAACAACACATACGGAACCAAAAACAGGAAATGAATTAGTAGATGTAAGATTCAATGCAAAAAAGAATAATTATAGTTTGGTAATAAAAGGTGAAGATGGATCTTATAAAGAGCAAAATCAAAATTATAATGAATTAATACAATCAAAAGAATTTGATAATTTTAAAGCAGTACTTTATACATATTATAGAGAGGCTCCAGGATTAAGTGATATTGATCCATGTGTAGCATATATGCTTCATCAAGCAGATAAAACACTAGACCAAAATAGATTAGATAATTATGTTGATGCACTAGGGAAAAAAGATAAAATGTCAGATAATACAGCAATAAGATATGATCTAAATGGAATAGTAAATGGAATATATGGAAGAAATTATTCTAAAGCATCATCAGATATAATAATGGAAAAAGCAAATAATCATTCACAAATGGGATTAGCAAATGTAGTGGATAAAAGTGCATTTATAAAATTTATGGAGAAACATAAACATATTAGATCCGCATTTCAATCAGTGGCAGGAATTGGAAATAAAAGAGATAAAGCTTTAGGAAATAAGAAAGTTGAAAAATTAGCACCAGCTCAAGACGACAAACAAAAAGAAGATGAAAAACTAAAAGAAAAAGATATACAAAAATATATGAGTACAGTGATGGAAAATAAAATAGGCTTAGCTAAAAATAAAGAGGACTTACAAAAAATAAGAGAAGAAAATCAAAAATTATATGATGAAGGTAGAATATTAAAAGATGATTATGAGCAGATTGATTTTGATATTAGAGCTAGAGCAGGAGAATTAGAAGAAGAAAAAAATCATCCAAAGAAAGAAGGAAAATATCAAACTATTGATCCTATAATAAAAGAAGAACCAATTGAACCAGAAAAGAAATCATTTAGAGATAAATACAAAATAGATTTGGGTAATATTGTTGCTACAGCAAGTTACAAAAGAAAAGTAAGGAAAGAAAACAAAGAAAGAGGCATAAAAAATGTATATACTAGTGGAGGATTAAAATCAAAAATAAAATCTGCAATTGAAAAAAGAAACAGGAAAAGTAAAGAAAACGAAAGATAATAATAAAAAAATATCTACATATTTGTAGGTATTTTTTTTATGTACAAGCATATATTCTAGTAATACACAAAAGGAGGTGCCTTATATGTGGCATGAAAAGAATATATACGAAGTAATAAGAGAAAAGAAAACAAATGAAAAAATAGGACTAACTACTAAAGAAGTTGAAAATAGAAAAAAAGAAAGCGGTTTAAATCAAATAAGAGAAAGTAAAAAGGAAAGTATAATTAAAAAATTTATAAAACAATTTAATGACTTTATGATTATTATATTAATTATAGCATCTATTATTTCACTTGTTTTGGCTAAAATAGAAGGCTCAAAAGATTATATAGACTCAATTATAATTATTGCAATAGTAATTTTTAATGCAATTTTAGGTTTAATACAAGAAAGCAAAGCAGAAAAATCAATAGAAGCACTTAAAAAGATGTCTTCTCCAACTGCAAAGGTAAAAAGAGATGGAACAATAAAAGAAGTTGCGAGTGAAGAACTTGTTCCAGGAGATATTATAATTTTAGAAGCTGGAAAGTTTGTACCAGCAGACTGTAGACTGATTAATTCATATAATTTAAAAATTGAGGAAGCAGCACTAACAGGAGAAAATATACCAGTAGAAAAAGATGCAAATAGAATACTAAATAAGGATATACCAATTGGTGATATGGTTAATATGGCATTTTCTACTACAATAGTAACAGAGGGACATGGAGAAGCAGTAGTAACAGAAACAGGAATGAATACAAAAGTAGGAAAAATAGCAGATATGATTACGAAAGATCAATCACCAGAAACACCAATTCAAAAAAGATTGGCAGAAGTAGGGAAAAATCTAGGTATAATATGTTTAGCAATATGTTTTTTTATTTTTATTATAGGTTTATTTAAGAAAATAGAAATTAAAGAAATGTTTATGACATCAGTAGGACTAGCAGTTGCAGCAATACCAGAAGGATTACCAGCAATAGTAACTATAGTTCTTTCTATTGGAGTAACAAGAATGGCAAAAAAAAATGCAATAATAAGAAAACTTCCAGCAGTAGAAACTTTAGGGAGTAGTAGTGTAATATGTTCAGACAAAACAGGAACACTAACTCAAAATAAAATGACAGTAGTTAATCTTTCAAATATAAATGGTAAAATAACTGATAAACTAGAAGAAAGTTTTTTATTAAAGCTAGCATGTATGTGTACAGATGCAAATGTAGTTGATATTAAAGAAAAAGAAGTTACAGGTGAGCCTACAGAAAAAGCTATTGTAGCAAAAGCACTACAAGAAAAAATAGATAAAAGAGAATTATACAGAAAATATGAAAGAGTAAATGAAATTGCATTTAACTCAAAAAGAAAATTAATGACAACAATACACAAAACCAATAATGGATATAGAATTATTACTAAAGGAGCGCCGGATGTTTTAATAAATAAATGTATAAAGTATTATTACAATAATTCAGAATTTAATATGGAAAAAAATATAGTTAAAAAACTGGAATGGATAAACAATCAAATGGCACAAGATGCATTAAGAGTATTGGCAGTTAGTTATAAAGATGTTAAAGAATTACCTATGCATATTGATGAAAAAATAGAAAATGAAATGGTATTTGTAGGACTAATTGGTATGATAGATCCACCAAGAGATGGTGTAAAAGAGGCAATTATGGTTTGTAAAAATGCAGGAATAAAAACTGTTATGATCACAGGAGACCATATTGTAACTGCTAAATCAATTGCTAAGAAATTAGGAATACTTAAAAACAAAGATTTAGCTATAACAGGCAAAGAATTAGATGAAATTAGTGATAAAGAATTGGGAAAAAATATTATGAATTATAGTGTTTTTGCAAGAGTTTCTCCAGAACATAAAGTAAGAATAGTAAATGCTTTTAGAAATGCACAAAATGTTGTTGCTATGACAGGAGATGGAGTTAATGATGCACCAGCACTAAAAAATGCAGACATTGGAATTGCAATGGGAAAAAACGGCACAGATGTTGCAAAAAATGCTTCAGACATGATTTTAACTGATGATAATTTTGTAACTATTGTAAGTGCAGTAAAAGAAGGCAGAAATATATATGATAATATAAAAAAAGCAATTCATTTTCTAATCTCTACAAATGTTGGAGAAATTGTAACTATATTTTTAGGTTTACTACTTGGATTAGAATCACCACTTCTTGCAATACAATTATTATGGATTAATTTAGTTACAGATTCTATGCCAGCAATTGCTTTAGGTTTGGAAAAACCAGAAATAGACATCATGGATAAGAAACCACAAGATCCTAAGAAAGGAATTTTTTCTGATGGATTATGGAGTAATATTTTAATAGAAGGAATAATGATAGGAATTTTAACATTATTTGCATTTAGTTTGGGTAATAATAAGTTTGGACTAGAAGTTGGAAGAACAATGGCTTTTATATGTTTGGGAATGTTAGAATTAGTTCATAGTTTTAATATAAAGAGTAATCAATCTATTTTTAAAGTAGGACTTTTAGAAAATAAATTTTTAATAGGTGCTCTAATAATAGGAATGATATTGCAATGCGGAATAGTATGTATACCATCTTTAGCAAATGTCTTTAAATTGGTACAATTAAATAAAACACAATGGCTATATTGCCTTGGAATATCTATATTGCCAATAGTAATTATGGAATTACAGAAAAAAATGAATGAATTAAAATTTGGTAAAACATTATACCAATATAAAGAAAAAAGAATTTCATACGAAGAAATACTTTAACAATATTCAGCCTACATTTTGAGCACTTTCTTTCCAAATAATTTCATTGTAATTAGTATTTGGAATTTAGTGTTTGGCTGTATATAGAAATATCTTCGAAGCCTTTGCCTATATTCAAAATACCAAACACTAAATACAAAATACATATAAATTATTAACTATTCATTATTCATTATTAATTATTAATTAAATCGTATGTATGGGCGGACACCTCTGTCCGCCCGTATATAAAGAAATATATTTAAAAGAGTAGAATTACTGAAGGTTTTGTGATAAAATACTTCTAGGTGAAAATAATGAGTTTAAGACTAATTTATGGAAGAAGCGGAACAGGAAAAACAACTTTTTGTTTTAAAGAGATAAAAAAGCTTATAAAAGAAAATAAAAAAATATATATTATAACACCAGAACAATTTTCATTTACTGCTGAGCAAAATTTAATGAAAACAGTAGAAAATAATTCTGTTATTAATGCTGAGGTTTTAACATTTGAAAGAATGGCACATAGAGTGATAAACGAGATTAGAGATTCACAAAATTCCAATCTTTCAGAATGTGCTAAAGCAATGATTTTATATGATATATTAGATGAAAACAAAAAAAGTCTTAAATATTTAGGAAAAACACAAAAGAATCTAGATATAGTTTTAAGAATTATTACAGAATTAAAAAAACATAATGTAACAACTAATATGCTAAATGAAGTATTAAGCAATATTAATGATAAAAGATTAGAACTTAAAATAGAAGATATTTGTCTATTATTAGATAAATATAATAGTATAATTTTAAATAATTATATAGATGAAGATGATGTGTTAACCATATTAAATAAAAATATTGACAAAACAAGCATGTTTAAAGATAGCATTATTTATATAGATGAATTTGCAGGTTTTACAAAACAAGAGTATTTAATAATAGAAAAATTATTAAAAATATCTAAGATAGTGAATATATCAATATGCACAGATAGCATACAAGAAAGTAATAATCCAGAATCAGATGTTTTTTATGCAAATAAAATATGTATAAATAAAATATTGCAAATAGCTAAAAACAACAATATACAAGTAGAAGATGATATAATATTAAATAAAAATTATAGATTTAAAAATAAAGATTTATACAATTTAGAAAATGAGCTATACAATTATAAACAAATCATATTGGAAAAATGTACAAGTATAAATCTGTTTTTAGCAAGTAATCCATATACAGAAATAGAAAATGTTGCAAACAATATTATAGAACTTGTAAGAGACAAACAATATGATTATAAGGATATTGCAATTATTACTAAAGAAATAAATAGATATGAAGGATTAATAAAAGCAATTTTCGGAAAATATCAAATACCAGTATTTATAGATGAAAAACAAGATCTAAGTAAAAATAGTTTTATTAAATATATAATAGCTTTTTTAGACATATTTGGGAAAAGTTGGACAACTCAAACAATGTTTAATTATATAAAATCTGGATTTATAGATATAAAAACAGAGGAAATTTTTACATTAGAAAATTATTGTAAAAACTTTGGAATAAAAGGAATAAAAAAATATTCTGAAGAATGGAAAATACAAACAAATACCAATTATAATTTAGAAGAATTGAATAATTTAAGAAAACAGATAGTAGATCCATTGCTAGAGTTTAAACAAAACTTAAATAATCAAAAAACAGTCAAAGATATATCAAAAAGTTTATATGAATTTTTAATAAAAAATAATATAGATAAAAAATTAAATGAAAAGGTAAATATATTAGAAAAAGCAGGAAAAATAGATTTAGCTAATATTTATAGCAATAGTTGGAATATATTTATGGAAGTATTAGATTCATTAGTTTTAGTATTAGGGGATAAAAAGATTTCATTTGAAAAATATACAGAATTAATAAAAATTGGTTTGTCAAACAGTTCTCTTGGTAAGATACCAGCAACATTAGATGAGATTACTGTAGGGGATGTGGATAGGTCAAAAAGTTCTAAGAAAAAAGTAGTGTTTATAATAGGATTAAATGATGGAGTATTTCCTTCAAATAATAAAAGTGAAGGTTTTATTGATGACAATGAAAGAATAAAGTTAAAAAATAATGGAATAGAACTAGCTAAAACAATAATGGAACAAATATATGACGAAAACTTTAATATATATAAAGCTTTTACAATTGCAGAAGAAAAGCTTTATTTGTCATATCCAGCATCAGATGCCGAGGGTAAAGGATTAAGAAAATCAATACTAATAAATAAAATAAAAAAGATATTTCCAAAACTGGAAGAAGAAAGTGATATAACTAGTATAAAAGAATGTATAGGTAATAAGGATACCACATTTGATTTACTACTTACGAATATGAGAAAATTTTTAAATGGTGAACAGATAAATGATTTCTGGTTTGAAATTTTTAATATATATAATAAAGATATAAAATATAAAGAAAAATTAAAAAAAGCAATAACAGGTTTTTATTATTCTAATATTCCAGAAAAGATTAATAGCAAAAACTTAGAAAAATTATATGGCAAAACACTAAAAACGAGTATATCAAAAATGGAAACCTATAGAAGATGTGCATTTTCTTACTATATTAAATATGGATTAAAATTATCAGATAAAACAGAATTTAAATTGGAAAGCCTAGACACAGGAACATTTATGCATGAAATCATAGATGAAACATTTAATTATATAAATGAAAATAATATTAAAATAGTAGAGCTTGAAGATACAAAATTAGAAGATATAATTGAAAATATAATAAATAAAAAATTATTATTAAATAAAAATTA
>JABLTL010001107.1_pt1 | contig 36401 bp, 47 predicted proteins | sample 7160151 | NCBI WGS metagenome assembly JABLTL01 (sample SAMN14651223, study PRJNA627086) | human gut metagenome | isolation source: feces | host: Homo sapiens
ACATAAATAACTGTATCAATAATATTGTTATTTCCTTCCATATTTTTCTCATTTTAAATTCCTCCAATCATAACAAAAAATTACTATTTTTCTTTCTCTTTATTTTCTTTAGACATATATGCTACCGTCAAAATTATACCAACAAAATTACATCCAATTGATAGTCCTAATAAAAGGCCACTACTAAAATCGCTAAAATTGCTTGTTTCATTTCCACAAAAATATATATAAGCTATATATAATAAGTTTCCTAATATAATTAATAATATTCCTTTTTTTAATTTTTTCATAATCAATCCTCCATTTCAACAAATTACTATTTATCTAACAAATCACTAAATTGTAATTTAATTAACAATGACCATCATTATCTTCAAAATAAGATTCAATATATTTTACTAAAATTTTAACTTTGTTAAATTGTTTATCTTTAACAACATTTATAATATAATCACTACTACTTGCATCAATAATATTATCATCTTTAGCATATTCTATTAGATAAGTATACTTTTCTCTATTCAGTACTTCATTCTTATTTCTCCTTCACTAATAATTATACATACATTGATATTTGCATTCTACCAAATATCTTTGGAAGTTTGTCAAAAACTTTTAACAATTATAATACAAAAAAGGTATTATTCTACATCGCAAGACCAAAGCCCATGCTTATTACAATATGCATATAATCTTGATCCTTTTATATATTTGAATTTACATTCTGCATTTTGGTTTGGTAATAATTTAACTTTGCAAATATCTTTATCATTAACTAGTGCGATCCATTCAATAAAATGTTCTTTTTCCATAACATGATTTACTTTTACAAGTATTTCATCACCTATAAGTTTAAAAGTTGGAATGTGTTTTTCAAGCGATGCATCAACACTATTTGAAATTAACTTTACCATAGTTTCTCCACAACAAGTTATTCCACAGTCACCACAGTTACAGTCATTGATTACTTCAACTAATGCACCACATTTTTGACATTTTTTAATTAATAATTCATTTTTCATTTGTTTCCTCCTTCTATAACAAATTCATATATTTCATATAAGTATTATATCAAATAATAGTTTTTTCGCATACAAAAAACCAGTTCATAATCTGGTTTTTAACAAAATGGTGCCGAAAACAGGAATTGAACCCGTAACCTACTGATTACGATTCAGTTGCTCTACCAATTGAGCTATTTCGGCTTGGTTGCCTCAATAGGATTCGAACCTATGATGCTGGAGTCAGAGTCCAGAGCCTTACCACTTGGCCATGAGGCAATATTTGTATTAGTTGTATGACAACATAATACTTTTCTTAGAATAAATTAAATCTAATAAATCTATATTTAAATATATATCATATAGATCTTTATTCTTAGCTATTTTAAAATCTATATCTTCTTTGCTTATATCACTTGGAATATCATTTACTTCATAGATTATTTCTTCTACTGAATCTTTTAGAGTTATTTCATCTTTTATATCGTCTAATTCATCTTTAGTTAGTGTTGTTCTAAATTCTAGTTTAATGTCTCCTAAATCTTCTGAATAAGTTTCTATTCTTAAAGTAAATGTACTCATTATTCCACTTTCATTTTCCCATACAACTGTTGTTTTATCAGTTAGGCTTTCATTATCAATTTTTAACATAAGCACTCTCTTTCATTTAAAAAGACTTTATTAAGTCTATATTACATATTTGGTGGAGATGAGGAGTAGCGAACTCCTGTCCAAGATTCATCCCAATAGAACTTCTACAAGTTTAGTTGGTTTTTAACTTCAAATAATAATGTAGATTGCCAACTTCTCTTATTATTCTAAGTTTGCTAATCATTCGTTATAAATCACAAACAAATTTATAATATAGTTCACTTTATGACTCCCCTCTTAAAACTCGTGAACAAAAGTTAAAAGTGGAAGCTCCGTTTTACTTAATTAAGCAAAAGCTGGAGAGAAATTAAAATCGTTTCCGATTATTTTAGTTTTTGCATTTATAGTATGCCTACTACTTGCATTCTACCCAGACATAATCCTGTCGAATCAATACATCCCCATATGTGTTAATTATATCATATTATATGTTTTATTACTAGTTTTATTGACAAAATATACTTTTTTACTTAAAATTGTAGATATGAAATATAGTGTGTTAAAAATTGTTGAGTTGGTAATAGTTAATGTTATAACAATGATTAGATTAATAGGTGCTATAATATTACCTTTTATTTATGTTAAGCATGGTGCTAGCATATGTGCTATATGGACTATAGTGCTGTTTGCTACTGATGCTATTGATGGATTTCTTGCAAGGACTTTTAAGATTTCTACATTCTTTGGAAGTGCCATGGATGGAATTAGTGATAAACTATTAAATGCTATTTCTTTTATTATTTTAGGGATTCAATATAATATAATGATTCCTCCGCTTATTTTGGAATTGGCTATTATGTCAACGCTATACTCTACATATAGATTTGGTGGTAACATTCAATCCAGTAAAACTGGTAAAATTAAAACAATAATATTAGATGTTTGTATTATACTTAGTTTTACTCTTATGAGTTTACCTGCTTTAAATATAGATAATGCTATTGTTAATCATTTAATACATTATACAAATACATATATTATTTTCCTTGGTTGTATAATAACTATCGCATCTATTATTACTTTAATGGATTATAATAAGAAAAATAAAAGTACTAGAAATAATAAGAAATTAACTCATATAAAATATCAACATAGAATAAAGAAAAGCATGAAAGAAGTATTATCTGATTTATTTAATACTGAATATTATATTAAACATAAAAATGAACCTATTATGAAACAATTCTATAAAACTAAAGTAGCTAAGTAAATTAGTTACTTTTTTCTTTATAAATGAGGAAATGTATGCTACAATTATAATCAAGGAAGTGATTAAATGAAAAGAAAGTTAAGTATATTTTTTATAATCGCTATAGCTGTTCTTGGAACTATAGTTATATATAAACATTTTGATAAACAGCAGGTTGATAATACGAGTGTTACTAAATTTTCTGATGAATATACTTTAGTAGATAAAAATAATGTATTTGTTTATTCTAATATTGATGAAGTAGCTAATATGTTAGAAAATGGTACCGGAATAGTATTTATGGCTTTTCCAGAATGTCCTTGGTGTCAGTATTATGCTAAATATTTAAATGAAGTTGCTCGTGAAAATAATATTAAAGAAATCTATTATTTAAATATTAAACATGATAGACAAATAAATTCTAATAAATATTCTAAGATTACTAAATTACTTGGTAATTATTTATATTCAGATGATAGTGGTAATTCTAAAGTATTTGCCCCTAACCTTACATTTGCTAAGAATGGTAAGATAATTGCTAATGATAATGAAACAGCAATTACTGAAGGAGAAGTTAAAGTAGAAGATTATTGGAATCAAGAAAAAATAAATGAATTTAAAGAAAAGATAGCAAGTTATATTAAAGATTATGATACAACTTGTTCAACTTGTAATTAGGAGGAAAAGAAAATGTATTGGCAATATTTAATTATTATAGCTGTATTATTATTAATTTCATTAGTAATAATTAAAATGAGAAGAAAGGACTTTCATGTTGAGATTAATAAATTAATTCAATATCTTGGTGGTAAAGAAAATATTCTAGATGCTCAAATTAATTTATCAAGACTTAAAGTTACTTTAAAAGATACATCTATAGTAAATAAAGAGGGTATTCAAAAATTAGGAGCTAAAGGTATTGTAGAAATTGATAATCAATTAAAAATAATACTTGGTCCTAATTCAAAACAATTGAAAAAATATATGGCTGATTTAAAATAAAAATAGTAATTTAAAAATTACTATTTTTTATTTTCTTCTTAAAATTATTTGTTGTTTTTTAGCTCTATCTATTCCTTTTTGACATATTTCAGGATATATTTCTACTAAATCGTATAATAATGGTGCTATTTCTTTTCTTTCTCTATCTGTTACGTATTCGAAGTTTCCCATTGTTACATCATAAAATAGATTTTCAATATCTTCTCTTAGTTTTTGATCTACTGTTTTACCAGTTAATCTTTTTACCATTTTAGATAGTGCATTTTGATATCTTTCAAAGCCTTGTACTATTTTTAATGGCTCTTCATAAGGAAGACATTGATTTTCATAAGGTATCAAGTTTACCCCGCCTTTTGGTCTTTCTTCTATGCTGTATGAACATCCATCTTTAGTAAGCATAGAACATTCTGATTTTAATGATAATAGATCGACTACGTTTCTATTTTTGTTTCTTGCTCTTAAATATAAAAATGGTATTATAAATTTATTTCCGTTTTTACTTCTTTTTATATTCAATGCTGCTACTATAGATATTTTTCCTTTACTAAGTATATCTTCTAGTGCTTTTATACTTAAATCTTGAAAATTGTCCGTACTATAATCGCATCCACATTTCTTACAGCATTTTCCGCCACATTTTTTACATATATCTTTATTTTCAAATTTTATATTTTCCATATTTTCCTCATTCGAGGGTATATTATACTACGACAAATTATAAATATCAATAATACGGATAATAACCATATTGATATGGATTTTGATAATATACTGGTCTTGGCCTGTATGGGTTAAATGCACCTACTGCGACACCTCCAGTTAATGCTCCTAAAAGAAAAGGTGCTGCAAAACCAAATCTATCTTTACCATATTTAAAGTTTCCATACATAATCTTCACCTCTATTTTATACTATGAAAAAAGCACATTTAAGATTGTGCTTTTAAACGATATAAGTTAAATGAAGGCTTATTAAATATTCTATATGGATATTTATTTGTACCAATACCGCTTGATATATATATATTAGTTATTCCTTTACTATAGTGTTCTTGATAGTATTTGTATGAACCATCATCTATAAATATTCCACCATAATATGGTATAACAACACTACCATTAAGTGAATGTCCACCTAGAACTAAATCAACCTCATAAGTACTTTCATCTAAAAATTTAATTGTTTTACCATCATGAACTAAAACTATAATAAATTTTCTTTTTTCATCTTCTTTATAAAAATTAAATGCTTCTTCTAATTTAACTTCTTCTTTTAGTGAACTTGGAAGTCCTACTATAAACATAGAATCATTATTTTTATAAAATATTTCATCATAACTATTATTTAATATCTTAAATTTTCCTTTTTCCATTATAGTTTTATAACTCTCTACACTATAGTCTTCGTCTCCATATACAGCATACTTTCCTATTTTTGCTGAAATACTTTCTAGTTCTGTTTCTAAAAATTCTATATCTTCGTTAGTTATCTTTGCGTTTTTATTTATTAAATCTCCAGTGAAAACTACAATATCTGGTTTTAACTCATTTATTCTATTTACTAAGTTTTTAGTGTCATCTTTGTCTACTGTTGATTTATATAATAAATCACTAAAATGCACTATTTTTAAACCACTAAAGTTACTTGTAAGTATTTCACTTTCTACTCTGTATTCTTTTACTATTAAGCCTTTTATACCTCTATATTTAGCATATAGAAATATTGTTACTACTATGATTATTAAAAATAAAAAAATACTTAGTAGTTTCCCGCCTTTCTTTTCTTCTTTTTCTTTCTTTTCCATACTATAAAGCTCCTAATTTAAATGTTATAAGTAGTAGTGCTCCTGTCATAGTGTTATGAATCATATGCATCATTATGCTTGTAAATGTTGTTTTAGTTTCTCTATCCATTAATGCAAATACAAATCCTAATGAACCATATGGTAATAAGTATAATAAATTAATTAGTTTAAATTCACCTGCGATTAAGTGACATGCTCCAAATAATAATCCACAGCTAACTGCATAAACCCATTTATTTTTAAATAAAGGATCAAAACTTTTTCTAAAAGTTAATTCTTCACTTAATGGCGCTATTATTGCTATACTAAACATTGTATAAACTGGAAATTTGAATAACATTTCTCTTACTATGTTTTCATTTGCTGAAACATCTTTGATAATAATAGATATAAATAAATTAAATATCATCATAGATATTAACCCTGCAATATAATATTTAAATCCTATTTTAAAATTTGACTTAAAGTTTTCTTTAAATGTTTTAAATTCTTTGTCTAGATCTTTTTTATACATTAAATATAAGAGTAATATAAATAATAAGTTACCAATGATTGTAGATACTTGTGTATTTTTAACTACTTCATTAACCAATGAAGCAAATTCACTTGGCATTATAAACGTACCAAGAAATGCCACTAAAAAGAATAATAAATTAATGTACATCGGCCTTTCTTTTGAATATTTAAATATCATTTTTATCACTACCTTCTATATAATAGTATATCATAAAAGAATATTATTTACTATTTAGTTTTATGTTTTAAATATAATTTACAAAGCATTATTTTTTCTTAATATTAATTTACAAGCTTCTTCTTCGCTACTTGTTATTGCCTCTGTAAAAAAATCTTTTTGAATTTCATAATATCTTTTACATAAATTATAGCCTTTTGGAAATATAACTTTATTACTCTTTTCAAATTCTTCACAATCTTTTATTGGAACTGTTATAACATTATGTTGTTCTAAATCTTGATACAATCTATATTCCGCATTTGGATTATTATATCCTACTTTTATATCACCATTACAATGAACTATATCAGATTCATAAGATTCTCTATAAGTACCTAAATATACATATATTCCATTTGTATCTTCCTTATCTATTCTATATATATATCTATAATATATTTCTGAAGCTAAAGTTCTTTCATCAGTAGTAGACTCTGTAAAGTCCGCTAGTGTATCGATTCCTCTTAGTTTAATATATTCTTTTACTGATTCATTAGTTTCTAATTCTCTAATTCTATTCCTTCTTTTATTTCTCTCTTCGTTAGCCTTTTTTATATTCAATACTTCTTCTCTAATTTCTTTTAATAATTCCTTCTTCATGTTCCCTCCATTTATATTATATTATCAATTATATATTTTTCAAAATAAAAAGTTAACTTATTTAGTTAAGTTAACTTTTATATGTGTTTTCTTTCCTTTTCCGATTATTAAATCTTTGATTTCTTCTTTTTTAAACACTTTTGATTCATTAGTTTCTTTTTCATTATTGATACTAATGCCATTTCCTTGCACTAGTCTTCTTGCTTCACTCTTTGATGGAGCTATAGTTGATTTAACTAATAAGTCTAAAATATTAATTTCATCATCCATATCGATTAATACTTCTTCCATACCTTCTTCAGAGTATCCTTTAGTAAATAATTCTTCGCTAGTATTTCTTGCTTTAATTGCTTCTTCTTCTCCATGTAAGTCTTTTACTACTTCAAATGCTAATGCTTTTTGAGCGAGTCTCTTTTCAGGTTCATTTTTAACACTCTCTTCTAGTTTGTCTATTTCTTCTTTACTTAAGAATGTAAATACTTTTAAGTATTCTACTACTTTAGAATCATCTGAATTAATTAGGTATTGGTAAATCTTGTATGGACTAGTTTTTTCTTTATCAAGCCATAATGCATTTCCTTCACTTTTACCAAACTTTTTACCAGTACTATCAAGTATTAATGGCATTGTAAATCCGTAAGCTTCCTTTCCTTCAATTTTACGAATTAATTCTATACCTGTAGTAATATTGCCCCATTGATCTGATCCTGCTGCTTGAAGTGTACAATTTTTATTATTAAATAAATGTAAGAAGTCAAATCCTTGAAGTAATGTGTATGAGAACTCAGCATATGTAATACCAGTATCTAATCTTCTTGCGATAATATCTTTATTAAGCATGTAATTTACATTTATATATTTTCCTATATCTCTTAAGAAATCTAAGAATGTTACGTCTTTAGTCCAATCATAGTTATTTACTACTTCTGCTTTACCATCTAGTAATTTAGTTACTTGACGTTTTAATCCTTCAATGTTTTTTTCTACTGTTTCTTTTGAAATCATTTCTCTTTCAGCAGTTGGTCTTGGATCTCCAATTAATCCTGTAGCTCCGCCTACTAATATAATTGGATGATGTCCATGTTGTGCTAAACGTTTAGCTGTTACGAATGATGCGTAATGGCCAATATGTAATGAGTCTGCCGTTGGGTCTGTTCCTAAGTAGAAAGTCATGCTCTCATTATTTAGTTTATCCTTTAAATCAGGACTACTTATATCTTTTACTACGCCTCTCCATTCTAATTCTTCAAAAAATGTCATATTATTCTCCCTCCTTATTTGTGGAACCTAGTCCACCTTCTCTTTCATTTATTATTTCTTCTTCTTCATCAACGACTAAGTATTTCATGAATACACCTTGAGCTATTCTATCTCCGACTTTAACTTCAAAATCTTTATCTCCATGATTAATTAGTTTAACTCTAAAATGCCCTTCGTTATCTTTATTATTATAGAAATCACTGTCTATAACACCTACACTATTTGAAAGTGAAACATCATATTTATATCCCATACTACTTCTACTATATAGATATAATACTTCATCTTCGTTCATAGAAACTTTAAGTCCTGTAGTGAATGCTTTAGATTCTCCAGGTTTTAAAGTATATTCTTCTAGGCTTCTAATATCATATCCAGCACTTCTTTTAGTACTTCGTACTGGTAATAAATAGCTTTCATATAGTTCTTTATCATCTTTGATATCTTTTTTAAATTGTTCAAAACTTATTTTCTCAAATTTTCTCATACTTTTTTCCTCCAATAAAAAAGGTACCAATTAAAGGACGAATTTCTCCGTGGTACCACCTTATTTCATAGTTAAACTATCTTAAAGATTATAAAGCATCACCTTTAAACTCAAAAATATGTAACTTCTTTATTAAAGATCTATTAGTTTCCATCAACCACTAACTTTCTATAAATAACCTTTATAAATACTATTATTTTGTCTTTGCTTAATGAGTAAAGTATATATTATTTTTTTAAATTTGTCAAATATTTAATTTTCTCCAAAAGAAAAAACTAAATTTCTTTAGTTCTTATCCTCTACTAAAATATTTACCATCACGAGTAGTTATAACAATTTCTTCTCCTTCAGAAATAAATAATGGAGCTTTTAGAGTATAACCAGTTTCAATAGTAACATCTTTTTGTGCAGTACTTGTTGTATTTCCTTTAACTGCTTCTGGAGCACTGATAACTTTGTATGATACTTTTTCAGGAAGTGTAATACCTACTACTTCTCCTTCAATTACCATAGATTCAACATTCATACCTTCTTTTAAGAATTTAGCTTCATTTTCTACTAAAGCAGCTGGTATTTCAATTTGATCATAAGTATTATTATCCATAAATACATAAGCATCTCCGGTAGAATATAAATATGAAAGTTGATTCTTTCTTACATCAGCCTTTTCCATTTTTATTCCTGCATTGAATGTAATTTCTTGAGTAGTACCTGCTCTTAAATTTTTAAGCTTTGTTTTAACAAAAGCACTACCTTTACCAGGTTTTACATGTTGAAACTCAACAACTTGGTAAATATTACCTTCATACTTAATAGTCATTCCGTTTTTAATATCATTTACATTAAACATAATTTACTACGCCTTCTTTTCTTTATGAGCAGTAGTCTTATTACATCTTGAACAGAACTTATTAATTTCTAATTTGCCATCAGTATTCTTTTTATTTTTACTAGTTAAATAGTTGATTTCTTTACAAACAGTACATTGTAGTGCGATACCTTCTCTATTTTCTTTCTTTGCCATTTGGACTTCTCCTCCTTTTTTATACACTCAAGATTATAACAAATAAAAATGAAGTTGACAAGAGAAACTTATGAATTATTAAGCTAAGACTTCAAAAAAACTCGTTTTTATGTTAAAATATGCTCGTTAGCGAGGGAAAGTATGAATAGAAAGAGTATTTTAGTGACTGGTTCAAGTATTGGACTTGGAGCAGCAATAATAAGAAAATATGCTAGTAATAACTATGATGTTGTTATTACATATTTAAGTCATGAAGATGAAGCAATTAAATTAAAAGAAGAAGTAACTTCTAAATATGGAGTAAATGCTTTAATAGTTAAATGTGATATAAGTAATGAAAAAGATATAGAAAATTTAAAAAATGAAATATTGATTAAATTTGATAAGTTAGATGTTTTAGTTAATAATGCTAGTATAGCAATAGATACTACGTTTGAAGATAAAACTAAAGATAACTTTATGAGAATATTAGAAGTAAATTTAGTTGGTACTTTCTTAATGTCTAAGTGTTTTGGTGATATTATGGAAAAAGAGGGACATGGAAATATAATTAATATCAGTAGTACTAATGGAATTGATACGTATTATGAATATAGTTTAGACTATGATAGTTCTAAAGCAGGTGTAATTAATTTAAGTCATAATTTAGCTAATCATTATAATGGTAAAGTTAGAGTTAATACTGTGTGTCCTGGTTGGATAGATACACCTATGAATAAAGAATTAGATAGTGAATATAAAAAAGATGAGGAAGAAAAAATAATACTTGGTAGATTTGCTCATCCAGATGAAATAGCAAATGTAGTGTATTTCTTATCAAGTGATGAAGCAAGTTATATGAATGATTCAGTAATTAGAATAGATGGTGGTAAGAAATGTTAAAGTTAAACGATAAATATATTGATTTAGTAAATGAATCTGAAAAAGAATTAAGTGATATATTTAGTTCTATAGATAAAAATACATATTTTAATAGTAAAAAAGTACTTGATGCTTTTCATGAAGTAAATATTAGTGAAAGCGATTTATTTGGTACCAGTGGGTACGGATATAATGATACTGGAAGAGATAAAATAGAAAAAATATTTTCATATGTACTTGATAGTGAGGATGCGTTAGTTAGAACTCAAATTATATCTGGAACTCATGCAATAAGTACAGCGTTATTTGCTATTTTAAGGCCTGGAGATACACTTTTAGCTATCAGTGGAACTCCTTATGATACATTACATGAAGTCATTGGTATTAAGCCTAATAATAGTTCACTTATTAGTTATGGAATTAATTATAAAGAAATAGATTTAATCAATAATGATTTTGATTATGAGAAGATTCAAGAAGAACTTAAAAATAATATAAAAGCTATACACATTCAAAGATCTAGAGGTTACTCTTTAAGAGAATCACTTACTATTGAAAAGTTAGAGAAAGTTATTAAATTTATTAAAGAAATTAATAAAGATGTAATTATTTTTGTAGATAATTGCTATTGTGAGTTTGTAGAAACTACTACCCCTACTTTTGTTGGTGCTGACTTAATGGCTGGAAGTTTAATTAAAAATTTAGGTGGCGGTATTGCTCGTAATGGTGGTTATATTGCTGGACGCCATGACTTAATAGAATTATGTGCAGAAAGACTTAATGTTCCTGGTGAAGGACGTGAAGTTGGACCTAGTGGAAATGCTAATCGTGAATTCTTACAAGGTTTATACTTTGCTCCTAGTGTTATATCTTCTGCTTTAAAAACTTCTATTCTTACAAGCAAAGTGCTTGAAAAGTTAGGATATGAAGTACACCCTACTTATAATGAAAAACGTGCTGATATAGTACAATTAATATATTTTAAAAATGAAAATAATATTATTAAATATGCTGAAGGTATGCAAGGTGCTGGTGCAATAGATGCGAATGTTTCACCAATACCTGCAGATATGCCAGGATATGATGACAAGATCATTATGGCTAGTGCTTCTTTTGTTCAAGGAAGTTCTATAGAAATATCTTGTGATGGTCCACTTAAAGAACCATACGTATTATTTCAACAAGGAAGTCTTACTTACGACTATGGTAAAATAGCTTTAATTAACGCAATATCTAAATTAAATGAATAAAAAAGCCTCTTACTAATAAACTATATTAGTAGGAGGTTTTTATTTGAAGAAAGAACTATTAAAGGGGTATATAAATAGACTTACAAAGCAAGACATTATAAATTATTTAAGCAAAGAATGTGTTACTGCTTCTGATGAAGAAATAGACATGATCTATAACGCTATAAAAAATGATTATGAAGAAATTTTAAATACTAATTTTATGAGCTATATTTCTAACTATAAATTAAATTTTAACCCTGAACTTTATAAAAAGATAATTGAAAAATATAATGAATATAAAAAATTTATTGAATAATCAATAAATTTTTATTTTATTAACATATTCCAAACACATGTAAAAAACAATATGCAGTAATTGAACATAGATATCAATTTAATATACTATATATCATTTATTTATAAAATCTATAAATTCTTTTTTTCTTATACTTTCAATTTCTATTTTATATGGTGCGTATGCATCACTTTGATTTCTATTAATATATGGTGTTTCTAAAATGAATGGTATTCCTTCTAGTCTTTTGTTATAAACTACATTTAATAAATTATTAAATCCTATTGTTCCATATCCAATATTTGCATGTCTATCTTTATGGCTTCCAATTGGATTCATACTATCATTTATATGAAAGCATTTTATTTTATCTATTCCAATTTTCGAATCAAATTCATCTAAAAATTCATCTATCTTAGATATATCTATTCCTGCATCATTCATATGGCAAGTGTCTAGGCATACACCTATTCTATTCTTATCTTCTATTTTATCAATTATTGCTTTTAATTCATCAATTGATGTACCTACTTCAGTACCTTTTCCTGACATAAATTCTAAAAGAATCATTGTATTTGTTGTGCTTTTATATACTAGATTAATACCATGAACGATATTTTCTATTGCTTCTTCTTTAGTACAAGTAGTAGCACTTCCAGGATGTAATACTATTTTATCTAATCCTAAGGTTTTACATCTATCAAGTTCTTTTATAAAAAAATCTATATAAAAATCATATTTATTTTTATCACTTCTATTAGCTAAATTAACTATATATGGAGCATGTACTATTACGTTTTTTGCATTTATATTATTTTCTAACATTAACTTATAGCCTTCATATGTTAATTCATCATTTATAACACTTCTCATAGTACTTTGAGCTCCACCAGTGTAGATCATAAATGTATTTGCATTATAGCTTATAGCTTCTTCTACACTACCTAAAAGTTGTTTTTTATTATTAAAACTTACATGGCTTCCTATTATTAAATTCATTTTTATCACCTTTAAAAATTATATAATATTTTAGGCATAAAAAAAAGACTTTAATAAGTCTTATTTTGTTGATTTTGCAGTACCAGTAATTTTAGCACCATTTGTATCAACAGCTAAAGCGAATTCGTCTGATGTTTCAATAGCTTTATAAGTGTCGCCTAATTGTTCAATATTGATTTCAGTTGCAGTTGCTTCAATCTTATATGTACCATTAGTAGCTAATAATTTAGTACATTTTCCATTAGCATCGAACGTAATGTAATATTGCATATTTTTATTACCAGTCATTTCGATAGTTTTAGAACCAGTAACTCCTGTTAAACTAGTATAAACTACAGCTTTTCCTGAGTTTAATAAGTAATTTTGTTCTCCTGCTTTATAGTAATCTCTTACTTCAGTAACAAATGTATTTTTTCTAGCTTCATTGTACATAGATAATACATTTGGAAGTGCGATAATTACTAAGATAGCTAAGATAGCGATAACTGCTAATAACTCTACTAATGTAAATCCTTTCTTATTCATTTTACTAATCACAATCCTTTCTTTATCGAGATAGTTTCTCTATCCTTATGTTTTAATTATAGCATCAAATAAAAATATATGTCAACGTTATATTACATAAATTATACACATTTATTATTTTGATGCATCTAGGATTTTTGTGATTAAATCTACGCTATCAACAAAGTTATCAATTTTATCGATTGTTCTTAATTTATATTTTACTTTCATTGCTTTAACAAATTCATTATATTTGGTTGGATCCCTATTTAAAGTTTTATACCATAGTGAATTTTGTCTTAGATATTTTAGATATTTTGGATCTTGTTTTAATTTTTTTAGTACTTCTCTATTCATCTTTATCTCCATATAGGTTATTTATTTTTGATTCTTTTGGAGTACTTGATTCTTCTTTTTTTGTTTCTTTGGTTAGTTCTTCTACTAATGATACAGCCTTTTGTATTGAATTTATATTTTCTTCTAATGAAGCTATATCTATACTTTTTATAGTGTTTAAGAGACCTTTCATACTGAAGATATCTTTATGTGATGAAGTTAGGTATTTATTCCATATGCTTTCATTTTCACCATATATATCATATAATTCATATAAAGATTGCCAGGTAGTATTATTATTTCTAACCATATCTATAAAATCAGGGTGTGATGCTATAAATTTTTTAAAATTATCTAATTTTGTCATATTAAATTATATTAAAAAAAGATATGTATAATGCATATCTATTTTTTTATTTCAAAGTAGTTACCACTATCTAAATATAATATTCCTTTTTTATTATCTAGTTTAGTAACTATTTCTACATATTTATTTAATAAATTTGTTCTTGATACTGTTATATATACTTCATTACCATCATTCATATATAATAGGAATCTTTCACTATCATATGATGTTTTATTGTATTCTATTTCACTTATCATATTTATTATGTTCGAATCTATTTCTTTAAGTTTAGTTACAAATTTCTTTTCTACTTCTTCAGGAACATAATTGATTAGTGTTGGTACTCCATTAACATTATCTAAACTATAATTTTTATTATCTGATACTTTGTATTCATTATTACTTCTTATATAATAAAGTATTTTCTTTTCTTTTATAGTTATTCTTAATACAAAGCCAAATTCTTTTTTAATTTCTACATCTTCTATTAAATCTAGAGAAGATAATTTATTTTTTATTTTTTTTCTACTTAAAGTTATGAATTTAGGGTAATCTTCAATTCCAGCTGTTTCAATTATTTCTTCATCACTATAATAGTTATTATTTACTATAATTATATTTTTTGTTTTTATACTGCATAAGTATTTTATTCCAAAGTAAATAAGACATATTATTAGTATGAATAATATAAACTTACCAAAATTAAATTTTTTTCTTACCCTTTTCTTCATTTTCTTCCTTTAATTCTTTATATATTTCTGTCATTATTAATGTACTTGATGACATATCTTTTATTTCACTTAAGTTTTTCTTTATTTCTTTAAATGTATTTTCTTCGAATATTTCATTAATTGCTTCTGTAAGTGAATCTTTATTTAAGTCTTTTTCTTCTAATAGTATACTTATTTTTTTATTAACTAAGTCTAATGCATTATAATATTGATGATTATTTGCTACATAAGGACTTGGTATTAATATTGATGGTGTTTTAGTTGCCATTATTTCTGCGATTGTTGATGCTCCTGCTCTTGATATGATTAAATCTGCTGATTTCATAAGGCTAGGAAGATTATCGAAGAATGGAACTATCTTTGTACTTTTTGGTACTATTAAGTTATTACTTAATTCAGGATAACTCTTTTTACCTGTTATGAACAAAATTTCAGTATCTTCTCTTTCGTATGTTCTTAAGAAATCTAAAAGTTTTTCATTTACTGATGTACTACCAAGTGATCCCATAACTATAATAATTAGTTTTTTATCTTTAGTAAATCCCAAGTCTGTTTTATCATATTTTTTGGTTTCGATTGCTCTTTGACTAACTGGATTTCCTGTATAAATTATATTCTTACACTTTAGTTTTCTTGTTCCATCTTTGAATGATACAAATACTGCATCTACCTTTTTAGATAGGAATATGTTTGTTTTTCCAGGAAGCATATTTTGTTCATGTAAGAATACTTTTACTCCTTTTTTCTTAGCAGCTAAACATACTGGAAGAGTTACATATCCACCAAATGCGATTACTGCATCAGGTTTGAATTCATCCATTATTTTTAAACATTTTTTGTATGAGTCCCTAATGCATTTTATATTTTTAATATTTTTAATCATATTTGTTTTTGAAAGCCCATATATTTCTAAACTTTCATATGGAATACCCATACTTGGAATTAATTCGTTTTCCATTCTATCTTTTGTACCTATGTACAAATATTCATTTTTCTTATCTTTCTTTATTTCTTCTAAAACTGATAATGCAGGATATATATGTCCTCCTGTTCCACCAGCTGTTAAAATAAATTTCATAAGTTACACCTCACAATTTATATATTATATACTATTCTTCACTTTTTTGCATTAATTTAATCATTGTTTCTCTTAATAGTTTATTTGCATCTTCTAGTTCCATACTGCTAATATCGAGTGGCTTACCGATTCTAGTTATTAATTGTTCTTTTTCTCCATTATATAATCCCGTTGTTGCGAATGGAATTATAAGAGCATTTTCTTTCTTAGCAAGTGATACTGCTCCGAATTTAAATGGTAGAAGTAATGATTCATTATATTCTTCTTTAGTGATTATTTTTTTCTTAAGTAGTTTCAATAATGCATTATCTGCATCTAATACAAATTCTTTTAGTTCATCTTTTGTTATTTTGTTTTGTTTCTTTAAGTCTATAAGTAAATTTACTTGTGTTGTTCTTATAGATTTATATTTAATCTTTTCTATTATTTCTTCTTTTGATAAATTTAATATTTTTTCTAGTTTTTCTAATTCTTCATCTTTACATGTTACTTCGTTTCTTGTTCCTTCTGGGAAAAGTCCAATGCAACCTTTACTATGAAGAATTGCCCTTGCTTCGCTCTTTGCATTTTCATCATGAATGCTTCTATCTACTGGAATACATCCTGCTGCTCTATAGAACCATGCTGATTTTCCTTTAAAGTATTCATCTTTAGAAAGCATATGAATTACTCTTTTAGTTTCTAACATAACATTGTATTGATCATCTTTATGTCTATGGTTTCCGCAGAAGACTAATGGACCTGTTTTTGGAATATTTTCTCCTCCTATTATGACTGGATGATATTTTCTTTTAAAATTCCATGAAACTATTGGTCTCATTAATTTATATCCAAGTTCGTGTCTGCATTCATCTGTTGCTTTAATCTCTTTCATCTTCATCTTCCTCATTTTTTGAATTAATTAAATCTCTATATGCTACTTTTCCTAATTTTGTTTTAGGAAGTTCTTTTCTATATCCATATGAATATGGTAGTGCATACTTAGCTATATTTTTTTCGCAGTGTTCTTTTATTGATTTTTTAACTTCACTATTTAGTACTATTCCTTCTTTTAATACTATATAAGCTTTCGCTACTTCTTTTTTATATGGATGTGGAACTCCTACTACTGAGCATGCTTGTACGTATGGATGCTCACATATAATTTGTTCTATTTGTCCTGGATAAATATTATATCCACTAGATACGATCATTCTTTTTAATCTAGATTTAAAATATACAAATCCATCTTCATCCATTGTACCAAGGTCACCACTATGTAACCAAGTAAGTCCATCTTTATGTTTTTTAAGTGTATTTTTAGTTTCTTCAGGTTCATTAATGTATTCTTTCATAAGAGTTGGACCACTTATACATATTTCTCCAACTTCTCCATTTTTACATTCTTTATCTGTTCCTGGTTCACATATTTTTATTAAACAGTCTGGACAAGGAATACCAATACTTTCTTTTCTTGTTGTTTCAAGTGGCATCATTGTTACGCCTGCTGCACATTCTGTCATACCAAATGCTGTTCTTACATGTGTTTCACTACCATGATCATACAAGAATTCATCTATTTTATCATTAAGTGTTCCGGTTAAAGAGTCTCCTCCACAAATAATACATTTTATGAATGAAAGGTCTTCATCAACTAGTTTTTTGCTTAGTGTAAGTCCTTCTAATACACTTGGTACACAAGCTAAAATATTTGGCTTATATTTAAGTAGAGTTTCATCAAATTTCTTTGGATTCACGCTTGGAAGTATGATAGCTGTTCCTCCTGATACCATGCATGCATGGAAAGTGCATCCAAGACCGAATCCATGAAATATAGGCATTATTGCTAAAATACTTATTCCATCACCTAAGCATTTATTAATTTCAAGCTCACTTAGAACTAATGCATTAAAGTTTTTATTAGTAAGTACTATTCCTTTAGGTTTACCTGTTGTTCCTCCACTATGAAGAATAACTGCGGTATCGTCTCCTTTTCCAGTATCTTTTACTTCTTCTTTTTCATATTTACTTCTTCCAATGAATCTATAATATGGAATTACATTACTTCCGCTTGGTCTTACTGCTTTTCTTCCAGTAGTAAGTTTGTATCCAATTTTCATCAGAGGATCCATTGATTCACATATTGGTAAATATACTATTTTCTTAAGATTTAATTCATCTTTAATATTTTTTAATTTTCCAAATGCGATATCTGCAACTATTACATATGTTGAAGAGGTAAGATTTATATCGTATTTAATTTCTTCTTCACTTGAAAGTGGATGTATCATGTTACATATGGCGCCTAATTTATTTAGCGCATAAAAACAGGTAATAGTTTCTGGAGTGTTTGGCATTATAATACTTACCACATCTCCTTTTACTACTCCTAGTCTTACGAATGCTTTTGCTGCTTCATCTATATTTTTTATATATGTTTTATATGTTACTTTGTTTCCAAAATAAGTGTATGCGATATTGCCTGGATATTTATCGGCACAACTTCTTACTAGTTCGTACATTGAAACATCAGGATAATCTATATGGGCTCTTACACCTTTATAATACTTGAACCAAGGTTGTTCATAATTCTTAGTTGTTTCTTTTTTATTATTTTCTTTTTTCATACTCTCGGTCTCCTTCTTTCATTAATTTATATACTTTATTTCTTAGAATTTCATTTTCTTTTTCTAAGTCTCCAGTAACTTTATATGGTTTCCCATAAGTTATTTTTATACTTTTTTTGAATAATTTGTATTTTCCATTAATTGCGAATGGTACTAAGTATGCTCCTGTTTTTTTAGCAAATGAAACTGCTCCGAATTTAAATGGTAACAAGTATTCTTCATGATCAGTGCCTTTTGTTTTATTTACTGTTCCTTCTGGAAATAATCCAATTGCTTCTCCTCTTTCAAGATACTCTATTGCTTCATTTTTACACTCTTCATCATGTATACTTCTATCTACTGGAATACAAGCCATGCTTCTAAAAAACCAGTTTTTTAGCTTTGTATTAAATAGTTCTTTTTTAGCTATCATATGTACAACTCTATTAGGGCTTCCAACCATCATTGCTGCATCTAAATTATTAGTATGATTTCCCGCTAAAATAACAGCCCCTTCTTTTGGAATGTTATCTACTCCATAATATCTAGGAAAAAATAAAATCTTATATATTGGTCTTCCTAGTGTTTTTATTGTTTTATATAATATATATTTCATTTACCCTATCTCCTATATTAGTATACCATAATTCTATTCGTTTTTCATTAAATTTATAATTACTACTTCACCTCTATTAAACACTCTTATAGGTATCATATAACCATAACCAAGTCCTCTTGAAATAACTAAATTAGTATTCTCTATCTTATTTACTCCTTTATAATACTTTGGAAAGAATGTGAAATCAGGTGATAAAAGTCCTCCTACAAATGGAATATTTATAATACCACCATGCAAATGTCCACTTAATACCATATCAAAGCCATATTCGCTATATAAATTATATAATAATGGATCATGTGATATAAGTAAATTAAACTTATTAATGTCTATTTTTCCTATTCTTTCTTCAATATAATTTAAGTCTATTTTTTCTTTAGTACTTGCTAAATAATATTTAACTTGGTGACTAAATCCATAGATAGTAAAACTATCATCTAGTTCTACTTTATCATTATTAAGTAAAATTACATTTGTTTTTTCTTTTATTTTTTCTATAAATTCATTTTGATTTTTATCTGACATATTTTCTTCGTGATTGCCAAAAACATAGTATACAGTTTTGTCTTTTAGTTCTTCACAAAGATTAAAGAAATTATCAAAGCCATCTACTTTTTCATTAATCATGTCACCACTCATAACTATAATATTTGGATTTTCTTCATTAACTATTTTTACTAGTTTTTCTGTTATATCTCTATTATGTAAATCTGTTAAAAGCATTATTTTATAATTATTATACTTTTGATTTAATTTGTCGCTTTTAATTTCATAATGACTTACATCAATGTTAATGTAACTATCTAATACAATTAAAACTGTACTTACTATCAATACACCTAAAATTATTAATATATTTCTTAATGCTTTTTTCATTTTGTTTTCCTTTTAATTATTATAAATGAAACAATTAGTACTATAATTAATGGAATACTTATATATTTATATACATTTAAAAAATTACTTTTATTTAGTTTGCTATTCTCTATATCTTTTATTAAATTTACTGCATTTATATTACTTTTTTTAGAGTCATTTATAGCTATTTTAAATATATCTTTGTCATATAGTATTCTAATATTATAACTACTACCTCTTTTTAAATTATTTATTTTAGTTAAAACTATAGAATCTTTATCATCTTTTGAAACATTTATTTTATTATTGCCATGAGCATATACTTCAAATAAGCTTGAATTTTCTGGTAATCTTGTGATAATAACTGCTTCTTTTATATTTTGATTAGAGTTTCTTATATAAGAATAATATAATTCTGCTGAATCATTATGTTTAACTGATGTGCAAAGCACTAAATATTCTAAATAATATATTTTATTCTTTTTTGTTTCTTCGAAAGTTATTTCTATGTTAGTTTTTGTATCATTTATTTTATAGTCTTTATATTCAGTTACATTCTTACTAAAGTCATCTTTGTATAAATCATTTATATCGTACTCAGTGTCAATTGTTCCGATTTTGTTTATTTGTATATTTTCAGCATCATATATAATGCTATCGTCTTTTACTATATCGTTTTCTTTATATACTTTAGAATTCTGTGATTTGTAAGGAATTGATAGTATAAACTCATCAGTAGAATCTACTTCTATTATTTCTTTTACTATTAGGTTCCCAGCTATATCAACTTCTGAATCTATATACATTTTATTTATATCTGCTTTTACCATAAATGGTATTAATAGTAGCAAGCTTATAATTATTTTTTTCATATTTCACCACATTAAAATTATATCATTATGACAAAAAAAAAGAAACATATGTTTCTTAATTTAACTTTTCACGAACTATTTCATTAACAAGTTTCATATCAGCTTTACCTTTAAATATTGGATTTAATGCTTTCATTATAGCACCCATATCTTTCATACTTGTAGGTTTAATTTCTTCAAAAACTTTATCAATGTTTGCTCTGATTTCTTCTTCTGAAAGTTGTTCAGGTAAGTAAGTGCTTAATAATTTAATCTCTTTCTCAAGACCATCTATTAAATCTTGTCTATTACCTTTTTTGAATTCTTCAATACTTTCTTTATGAGTTTTTACTTGTTTACTTACTACATCTATTACGATATCATCTGAAGCATGGTTTCTTTCTAATTTATTATTTACTAAATATAAATCGATTGCTGACTTAAGAAGTCTTAATGTACTTAAGGATTCTTTGTCATGATTTTTCATTGCTTCTTTCATATCATTTGATATTTTTTCATATAACATAGTATCACTCCTTAATAATTATATTAATATCTTTGCTTATTATGCTTTTTAGCGTTTCTAATGGCTTCTTTTTTAGCTTCTCTTCTAACGATGCCTGGTTTAGAATATTCTCTTCTTTTTTTCATTTCAGTAGGGACTCCGCTTCTTTGAACTTTCATCTTAAAACGTTTTAATGCACCCTCAACATTTCCGTCTTTTACTTCTACGTGTGTCATTATCTCTTCCCTCCCTTCATGACTACATTTGATTATAGTACAAAAAGTGCCAAATTTCAAGCAAATTCTACAATAAATTTTCACACTTTTACTATTTTTTATATTTTTTTAATTTTACTATCTATTTTTTATTAATTTTAGCTCTGAGGTTTTTCCATATATAAAGTCACTTGTTTCTTTTTTTAATGCTTGTATTTCATTTATTAACTCTTCACTTGGTGGCATACCAGAACAATTTATTCTTACAAATAACCATTGCCAACGTTCAAATAAATCTTGATTATGTGCTTCTAATTTATTAAGTCTTTCATGACTTTTTTGTGTAAGTAAAGCACCGTTTTCTCTTATTGTTCTTCCTGTTTTTCTTTTAACTATATGGTGAAATGTTAGAACGTTCTTTTTACTAATTTTACTACCCATCCAGTCATAGTCATCCGGTTTATATATTTCTATCATTTCTTTTATTACTCTTTGCTCATCTACGTTCATAGCTTTCTCCTCGGTGCTTTATTATAAAACAAAAGTATGGACAAGTCCATACTTTATAGTTAATTACTTAATTTGACTCATAACTTCAGCAGCAAAGTCATCATTTCTTTTTTCCATTCCTTCGCCTACTTCATATTTTACAAGTTTAACAAGTTTTGAATTATTATTTTCTAAGTAAGTTTTTACTGTAATATTAGAATCTTTAATGAATGCTTGTTCTTCAAGAACAGTTTCTTCATAGAATTTTCTAAGTCTTCCTTCAACAATTTTATCAGCGAATTCAGGTTTCTTTCCTTCATTGATAACTTGTTCTTTGATTACAGCTTTTTCATGTTCTAAGTCTTCAGCTGGTACTGATTCAATATTGATATAAAGTGGTCTCATAGCTGCTGCTTGCATTGCTACATCACGAGCTACATCTTCTTTATCACCATCAACAACTGTTAATGAAGATATTTTACCACCCATATGTAAATAATAACCAAATACTTGAGTATCTTCTTTAGTAACTTTTTCAAATCTTCTTAGACTGATTTTTTCTCCTATTTTAGCTGTAGCATTAACGATTAATTCATTAATAGTTTCATTACCACATTTAGCATTTAAAGCATCATCCATAGTTTCAACTTTACTATCTAAAATAGTGTTTCCAATTTTATCTAATAATTCTTTAAATTCAGAGTTTTTAGCAACGAAATCAGTTTCTGAGTTTAATTCTACAACTACTGCATCATTACCTTTAATATAAATATTAGAAAGACCTTCTGCAGCGATTCTTTCAGCTTTTTTAGCAGCTTTAGAAATACCTTTTTCTCTTAAGTAATCGATTGCTTTGTCCATGTCTCCATTACATTCAACAAGGGCTTTTTTACAATCCATCATTCCTGCGCCTGTTTTTTCTCTTAGGTCTTTAACCATACTTGCACTAATATCCATAATTTCCTCCTAATTTAATGATGAAATTAATTCATCTTTTTTCATAGTTGAATATCCAGCTACACCTTTGTCTTTAGCAAGTTTTCTTAATTCTGAAACAGTCATATCTGTATAATTTGGTGTTTCTGTTTTTTCAGCTTTTTTATTTTCTTTCTTTTCTTCACTAAAATCATCAAATTCAACTACTTTAGTTTCAACTTTGATTTCTTTAGCTGGTTTACTAGAAACTTCTTCTTCAGTAACGTAATCAACTGTTGGTAGTCCATTAGCTTCACACACTGCATTAGCAAGTACACCTAAAACTACTTTAACACTTCTAACAGCATCATCATTTGCTGGAATTGGGAAGTCTACATCATCTGGATCACAGTTTGTATCTACAATTCCGAATACTGGAATGTGTAATTTACGAGCTTCACGAATAGCATTGATTTCTACTCTTGGATCTACAACGATAATAGCTTTTGGAAGACGATCCATTTCTCTAATTCCACCAAGAAGTTTGTTTAATCTGTCATATTCTTTTTGAATTTGAGCAACTTCTTTTTTAGGAAGTAATTCGAATTTACCATCTTTCTCCATTTTTTCGATTTCAACTAATCTTTTGATTCTTTCTCTTATTGTTCTGAAGTTTGTTAAGATTCCTCCTAACCATCTTTCAGTTACATAAAAACTATTACATCTTGTAGCTTCTTCGATACTAGCTTCTTTAGCTTGCTTCTTAGTACCTACAAATAGAACCTTACCACCATTTTCGCATGCTTTAAGAAGTTCAGCGTAAGCTTCTTCAATTTTTTCAACAGTTTTTTGTAAATCAATAATATGAATGTCATCTCTAGTTGTGAAGATGTATTCCTTCATTTTTGGATTCCATCTTTTTGCTTGGTGTCCAAAGTGTACACCTGCTTCTAATAAATAACTTTTTGCAATTACTGCCATTTTTCTTCTCTCCTTTCGTTAATTCTTCTACCTATCTTTTAATTAATATTCACTTAATGTTATTTAAGCACTAGAATATTAAATCAATAGGTATGTCTTTTTTTCTTAAAGCGTTATTATTTTAGCATATTTTTCCAGTAAAAAAAAGAGTTTTTTCACTCTTTTTTAGAATATACAACTTAAATCGTAACCGAATAGTCTAGCAATTACTCTTAAAACTGTTGGGAATACGCCTATAACTAATAAGACAATACCCATTTTCATGCATTTTTCTCCGGCTTTTTTTATCATTCCTGGATCCTTTGATGTTACCGCTTTAACCATTGTTAGCATACCATTTACAATTGCTATAATTGCGCCGGCTATTCTTAATATATTAATGCCTAGTTTTATTACCTTACCTAAATTTTCACCAACTAAGTCTGCACAACTTTCTCCTGCATTGCCAAATCCAGATGATGGTAATTCTCCTGCTGTTGTAACTACATTCAGTAAATCACTTGGTTTTATTTCTGATGCATTTATGTTTTTAATTCCTATAAATGCAGTTATCATTATTAATAATATAATTATATACTTTTTTTTCATGAACCTATACCCCTCTTTTTAAAGATTCGTATATTGTACCATATTTTTAATATTTTTTCAAGTTAACCAAATATACAACTTAAATCGTAACCAAATATTTTACCTATAACTCTTAATATTGATGGGAATACACCAATTACTAATAATATTGCGGCAATCTTTACGCATTTATTTCCAGCTTTTTTAAGTGCTTCTGGATCTTTGTTTACAACTGCTGGTATTAATGTCATCATACCATTTACTATTGCTATAATTGCACCAATTATTCTAAGAATATTTAATGACATTTTTATAAGTTTTGCTATATTTGGTCCTACAATTGCTTCACAGCTTTCTCCACCTTCTCCAAATCCTTGAGCTGGTAGTTCGGATGAGAATTCATAATTTTCTATTTCATCTCTTGTTTGTCTATTTTCTTCAAGGTCTTTTTGCACTTGATCATCAAATTGTTTATCTATATCAGATGTTACTTTGCTTTCAGCTTGTGCTCTTTTTATATCAGATTCAATCATACATTTCTTTTGAGCACTAGTTAATCCTGCTTTTTTATATGCATCTTCAAGACAAGTTAAGCATACATCTGTATCGGTTGTACCGACACATTTGTCTTTAGTTTTATTAGATTTACTACAAGAACTTGATGGTTTATCTGTCCATGTATATGAACATCCTCTACTACCTCCACAACAATAGCATTGTGCATTTTCTGCTTCACTTTGTTCTTTCATAGAGATTGAACAACCTTTTTCACATTTTGTTCCTGCTTTTGCATCAATTATTTTTTGAATTTGTGTAGAAGATATATTACATTTGCTATACTGACATGAGTTAATCTTTTCTTTCGCTTTATTCTTTAGCAATGTTGAAAATTCTTCTGCTTCTGACTCTAATAAACCTTTTGAATATAATTTTTTAAATTCACTTTTACATTCTGTTTGATATTTTTCTAATTCAGTTGCCATTTCTGAAAGTTTTGACATATCACTTGGACAACTATAGCTTTCTATCTTACTTGCCGCATTATTAAAGCATTCTTCTGCTTCTTCGTGGCCGTCTTTATCCATTATTGTACATCCAGGAGATTGTTTATACTCTTCATCTCCAAAAAATGAGAATACTTGTAAATTAAATCCTGCGGCATCATCTGAAAAAACATAGGTGTTTTTTGAACTTGTATACCATCTTGTATTCGCTGTTAATCCAAACATTAGTGGACATCCTCCACCATTTTTAGCAGTCCATCCTTCGTATGTTGCCATATTATTTCCTATACCATTATTTCCATCATATTCGCCATTAAATATGCCAAATTTCCATTTAGTTCCTTTTGCGGGTACAATGTCTGATGCAACTGTTGAACAACTACTTCCACTAAACTTAACTACCTTAAATATGTAGTAGTCTCCATCTCCCCAGTAATCAACATTACTAACATTTGCCTTATAGCAACCAGCAAAAACCATATTTCCATTTGCATCAGCTGCTTGATATCCTCTTACAAGTTTTCGTCCACTCAAAGTTAAACTGACGGCAGCATTTTCGTTTCTAACTGTTCCACTGTCTGTATAAAGTATATTATTCGAATCATAAATGCACCCTTTTTTCTCTTTATCTTCTTCGCAATATTCCTCAGTTGCTTTTTTTGCATTATCAATTTCTTCTTGTGATGCATAAACCATGCTTAAAGAAAATGATAAAATCATAACTAATAAAATTTTAAAAATGTTTTTCATTGCTCACTCTTCCTACTATGATTTAATTTTATCATAAAATGTTAATTATGCAATATAAAATTAACTTTACATTTATTAATGTAATAGATAGAAAAAAATATATAAATATAGTATAATTAAAGTGGTGATTTTTGGTGGATACTAGTACTTATAAAAACAGAGGTATGTTTCTTGAAAATATATTAAATGATTCTAATACATATTATAATAGTATAGATAAATGTTTAATATATAAGAAACCTACTCCAATTAAAGTATTAAATGTAAGTTATCCAACTAATAAATCGCATTTGATAAATAAAGCAGTTTATTCTAGTATATCTACACTTGATTATAATGGGATATATAAATGTAAGTATATAGAATATGATGCTAAAGAATGTCATAATAAAACCTCTTTTCCTTTATCAAATATAAAAGATCATCAAGTTCTACATATGAGAAAAGCTATAAAGCAAGGCGGTATTGTATTTCTTATAATATTTATGAATAATGAGTTTTTTTTGATGAAAGGTGAAGATATATTAGACTTTATTGATAAAGGTACAAGAAAATCTATAGAATTTAATTATATTAAAGAAAAAGGTTATAAGATTGTAGAAAGTTATACTCCTAGACTTAAATATTTAGATGCTGTAGATAATGCATACTTTAAAGAACAATAAAGAAAAGAAGGATGGAAGAAAAGTGAAAAGAAAAGTTAGAAACAATGAAAATGGTAAACCAAGAAATTTTAGATTTTGGTACTGGTTCTTAGTTGTAGTTATGTTTTTTGCTCTTGTTTGCTTTGTTGCAGGAATTGGATTTTGCTACTACATAGTTAAGAGTGCCCCTGAATTTGATGCACAAAGAATGTTTGAGAAAGAAGCAACCAAAGTATTAGATTCTAAAGGAAACTTAATTGCATCACTTGGTGCTGAGCAAAGAGAAAAAGTTACATATGATGAACTTCCTCAAGTACTAGTAGATGCTATAATTGCGACTGAAGACTCAAGATTTTTTCAACATAATGGATTTGATGCTCCAAGATTTTTAAAAGCATCTATAAGTCAGCTTTTAGGACGTGGTGGTGGAGGTGCCTCTACCCTAACAATGCAACTTTCAAAATTATCTTTTACTTCTATTGAAGCTGAAGGTATTAAAGGTATTATAAGAAAGTTTACTGATATATATATGTCAGTATTCAAAATTGAAAGAAACTTTACTAAATATGAAATACTTGAATATTATGTAAATACTCCTTGTATGGGTGGTAATATTTATGGAGTTCAACAAGCTAGTAAATATTATTTCAATAAAGATGTTAAAGATTTGAATTTAGTAGAAGCTGCAATGATAGCAGGTATGTTCCAATCACCTAATGGATATAATCCCTATAATAATCCTAATGATGCTAATAGTCGTAAAAATACAGTTTTATATCTTATGAAAAGACATGGTTATATTAGTGATACTGAATATAAAGCTGCTACTTCTGTTAAGATTAAAGATTTCTTAGAAGGTGGAGTTACATCTACTAATCAATATCAAGGATTTATAGATACAGTTGTTCAAGAAATAATTGATAAAACTGGTAATAATCCATATGATGTTTCTATGACAATATATACAACTATGGATAAATCAAGACAAGATGTAATTAATAATTTCTATAAAACACATAAATTTAAAGATAGTAAGGTTGAAGTTGGTATTGGTGTTATTGATAATAATACTGGTGCTATAGTAGCTGTTGGTGCTGGTCGTAATAAAACTGGTGCTCTTACAATGAATATGGCTACATTCTGGGGTCAAACAAAAAGACAACCTGGTTCAACAATTAAACCAATCATAGATTATGGCCCTGCTATTGAATATACTAACTTAAGTACTTATGGTCCATTCATTGATGATGAAACTCCTTATGGTAGTGGTACAATGAGAAACTTCAATCACAGGTATTCAGGATTTATGAGTATGAGAGATTGCTTAGTTAAATCTATGAATACATGTGCTTTACAAGCATTTAAATTAACAAGTAATGATGAAAAAGTTAAGTTTATTACATCAATTGGAATAAATCCACCGGAAGGTGTAACTACTCTTCCTGAATCTTATTCAATCGGTGCATTTAATGGTGTTAGTCCCGTTCAATTAGCAGCTGCTTATTCTTCATTTGGTTCAGGTGGATATTATACAGAACCTTATTCATTTACTAAGATAGTTTATACTGAAACTGGTGATGAATATGTAAAAGATGTTACTCGTGAGAGAGTTATGAAACCTCAAACAGCATATTTAATTTCTACAGTGTTACGAGGTGTTACTCCTTCTACAGTTAGAGTATCTGGTACTCAATTAGCATCTAAGACAGGAACTACTTCATATGATACAAGCTTACTTAAAAAATATAAACTTAGTAGTTCAGTAATACCAGATGCATGGACAGCAACCTTCTCTGCTAATTATAGTGTAGCGATTTGGTATGGATATCCTGAATGGTTAACTGCAGATGCTGTTAAAAATAAACATTATTTAACAAATGGTCCTGCTATTACTGAACGTAAAAAAATACAAGCTGAAATAAATAATAAAATTCATAATAAAAATGTGAAATTTAAAAATCCAGGTGGTATAAGTAGCGTTGAAGTAGAACTTGAAACTATACCTGCTCAAAAGCCTAGTGCTTATACTCCAAAAGATTTAAGAAAGAGTTATTTATTTATAAATGGTACTGAGCCAAGTGAAGCATCAACAAGATTTAGTAAGTTAAGTGATCCTTCAAATTATACTTATTCATTAAATGGTAATTCATTAAATCTTTCTTGGGAATCTCCTGGAACTCCTGATGCAATAAGTACTGATTACTTAACAAATTACTTTAATACTGGATATACAATTTGGGCTCAAAAATATTTAAATAAACGTATTAGTTATAATAATAGTAAGATTGGTAAATTTGGATTCTTGATATACTTAACGTCTGGTTCTTCATCAACTTATGTTGGATGGACAGAAAATACTAACTATACAATAAATTTGAATAATTATCCTGGATCATATGACGGAGTTATTATTAAGAGTGCTTACTCAATATTTAGAAGTAATGCATCTAATGGTATAAAGATATTGTTTAGTAGTTCTGGTTCTGATACTCCTGTTACTAATAACTATGAAGTTTCAATGTTAGGATTATCAACATCCTTAAAAGTAAATGATACTTATAATGTTCTTGGAACAAGTGCTATTGAAAGTATTACACTTAATGGTACTAATATTAAATCTAGTGTTACTAATTTAAAAGTTGGCGTTACAGCAATAACTAAGAATGGAACTAGTACAAGTATTTCTACTAGTGATATAACAAAAGAAGCTGGTACATATAGAGTTACTTATACTATTACATTTACATATAATGGTGTTAATACTACTAAAACAAAAGTTCAAACTGTATTAGTTCAATAAAAAAATTCCTATTTATTAGGAATTTTTTCTTTGCATATATCTTTTAATTTGCAAGACTCACAATTAGGATTTTTACTTTTACAATGATATCTTCCGAAAAGCACTAGTTGTGAGTTTATTCTATTCCAGTCTTTTTCATCAAAGTACTTTTTAAGTTTTATTTCTGTTTTTAATACATCATCTTTACTATTTGCTATACCTAACCTTTTGGAAACTCTGTGTACATGAGTATCTACTGCGAAAGACGGAATGTCAAATAATTCTCCAAGTACAACGCTTGCTGTCTTTCTACCTACTCCTTTTAATGATTCTAAGTATTCTCTATTGTCTGGTACATAACCAATCTTTGATATTTCATCTACTATATATTTAAAGTTTGAAGCCTTTGTTTTATGAAAACCTAGACTTTTTATGTAATTATCTATTTCTTGTACTGATAAAGTTTTTAATTTATCTAATGAGTCATATTTCTTATATAATTCTTTTGTTGCTTTATTTACACTTTTATCAGTTGTTTGTGCTGATAACATTACTGATAGTAATAATTCGTAATCTTTAGTATATTCTAGTTCACACTTTGGATTTATAAATAGTTCATTTAAATAATTTATTATTCTTTCTTTATTCATTATCATCTAACCAATCATAATCAAATAGTTCATTATTTGTTTTTTCTTCTTTTATTTGTTTTTTAACACCATTTTTAGACCATTCATAAACTATTTTATCAATATACTTAAAGTTCCTTACGTTATTTAGAATTGCTTCTTTTAAAGCTCCTTTTATTGTAGTTTCTGGTATTCCATTTTCTATCCATTTGTTTATTATTTCATATTCGAATGATGAAAGTGTTCTTCCTAATTCACTCTCAAATAATGCATATATGTCATTACTTGGTTCTTCAGTCTTTTTATTAAGAGCTAATCTATCATATAAAGGATCTAAACTTATTTTTTCAATTACTTCTCCATTTTTATTAGATACTATCATCTCTATATATTTTTTATTTATTAAACTAGTAAATGTATTAAAAGCTTTCTCTTCAGTAAATCCAAGTTTATCTTGAATATCTTTAGTATCTAAGTAAGAAGAAACATTAATGAAATATAATACAAGCAAAAACTCATCTAATGTTATATCTATATTACTAATACATTTAATAACATTAGAATTTATTATAAAATCTTTACTTGTAAATATATTTCTTAAATCACTCATAATCTGTTTCCTTTAATATATTCTTTAAATCTATCTTTTTTAGAAATTCTTTTATTGTTTTATTATCGTTTAATAATGTTCCTTCCATTATTTTTCTTTCTATATATTTATATACTTTTTTTACGTATCTTACATCTACGAATTTTGCAATTTCTTGTGGTGTTATATCCATATCAATAATACTATGCAATTTTCCAATTTCTTCAAATGAATTTACTGATTCATCTAATCCTAGTATATAACTTGCATTCTTTGTTATTATATCACTATATATAATTAATTCTCCAGTATTAATTGAACCTTTTTTTACAATATTTGAAATATATGATGTTATTGTCTTTTCACTATTAGAAAATGGTAATGTTGTCTCTATTTGAGCCCATACACCATATTTATCATAAGATTTGCGTATTTCTCCAAACTTAATATTTAAATACTTGCCTAAATCATATTTATTTACTAAATCAAAAAATTTGTCATAGTGATTTGATTCAAATATCTTATCTAGTTCTTTTCTTATATATTCTTTAGGTATTTGGTTTAATACTTTTTTGTTTTTTTCTAAAAATAGTTTTATTTCATCATCTAATTCAAAATCTAAGGTACATGAAAATCTTATTGCTCTTATAATTCTAGTTTTATCTTCTAATAGTTTTTCTTCAGTGTTTCCGACTACTTTAATTATTTTATTATCTAAGTCTTTTTTAGCACCCAGCATATCTATTAATCTTCCATTATTATCTAATGCGAATGTGTTAATAGTAAAGTCTCTTCTTAATAAATCTGCTTTTAGATCTTTTGCATATTCTAATTTTACAGGTTTATTTTTTTTATACTCAAGTTCCTTTCTATAAGATGTAATATCATATGTATATTCACCATCTTTGATATGGTAACTAAAGTAATTTATATTAGCTTTTCCACTATCTTTAAAGATTTTAATTATATCTTCAACTTTAGCATTTGTGCATATATCTATATCTTTAGAATTGTATCCTAGTAGATAATCACGTACATATCCACCTACTATATAACATTCAAAACCCTCTTCAGTTATTTTATCCATTATCTCTTTCATATAATTTATTTTAACACAATATGTATTTTTTTCCAATAAAAAAAGCCCTAAGGCTTTTTATTAATTTAAAGCTTCTTTTAATTTGCTTCCAGCTTTAAATGATGCTGCAACAGTTGCAGGAATTTTCATTGGTTCTTTAGTTAATGGATTGATTCCATCTCTTGCTGCTCTTTGTTTAGCAGTGAAAGTTCCAAATCCTACTAAGGCAACCTTTCCTTCTTTTTTAAGTCCAGTTGTGATTCCTTCAATTGTAGCTTCTAATGCTCTTTGTGCATCAGCTTTAGTTAATCCGGCTTTAGCAGCAACGAATTCTACTAATTCAGTTTTACTCATCGTAAATTACCTCCCATTTTTCTACTTCGGCATCGCATATATTTTTCATACGATGCTTACATATTAATTGTAGCATAACTCATGTAAATTGCAAGCAAATTGATGCTTTTTTTACATAATTATCATAGAAAAAGGCTAAAAATCGTGTATTTCTAGCCTTTATATACCTTTATTCTTTGTTTTTCTTAATATACTTACACTTTGGATAGTTTGAACATGCTATGAATTTACCATATCTTCCTTTTCTTTCAACTAGTTTATTACCACATTCTGGACATGTTTCTTCTAACTCTTTTGGTTCTTCTTGTTTGATATATTTACATTTTGGATAATTTGAGCACGCTGTAAATTCACCATACTTGCCTTTTCTAACTACCATCTTGCTTCCACACTCTGGACAAGTTTCTCCTGTTTCTTCAGGCGCTTCTCTTTCCTCTTTCTTGATGTATTTACATTCTGGATAGTTTGAACAAGCAGTAAACTTTCCATACTTACCTTTTCTGATTACTAATGGATTTCCACATTCTGGACATGTTTCTCCTGTTTCTTCAGGTGCTTCTTTTTCCATTTCTTTAAATGCTTTTTGAAGTAATGGTTCGAAGTCTTTATAGAATTTATCAAGTACTGTGTACCACACTAGTTTTCCATCAGCTATTTCATCTAACTCAGTTTCCATATTAGCTGTATAATTTACATTTATGATTGATGAAAAGAATTCTTGAAGTTTATCTGTAACTATAATGCCTATCTCTGTTGGATAGAATTTTTTATCTTTTAAACTTACATATTTTCTTTCTTCTAAGACGCTTATTATTTTAGCATATGTACTTGGTCTTCCAATACCTAGTTTCTCTAATTCTGCAATTAGTTTAGCTTCTGTATATCTAGATTTTGGCTCAGTAAAGTGTTGTATTTTATCTACTTTAGATGCAACTATTACTTTAGATTTATAGTTTGCAAAGTCTGGAAGTATTGTATCTTCTGAATCTTCAAAATCTTTATATACTTTTAAGTATCCATCAAATACTAATACTGATCCATTTGCTCTAAAGATGTAATCATTATTTTCTAAGTCTACACTAGTTGCTTCTACTTTAGCATCAGCCATTAGAGAACTAAGTGTTCTTATATATATTAAATTATAAAGTTTAAATTCATCTGGTTTTAAGTATTTTTTTACTGACTCTGGTGTTCTTAAAATACTTGTTGGCCTAATTGCTTCATGAGCATCTTGTACATTTTCTGTCTTCTTAGATTTTTTCTTGTAACCTACATATTCTTTACCATAATTCTTTTCTATATATTTTTCAGTATCATTTACAAATAAATCAGATAATCTTATTGAGTCTGTTCTCATATAAGAAATTAAACCAACTGTTTCATTTCCTAAAGAGATTCCTTCATATAACTTTTGAGCTATGCTCATTGTTTTTGATGCAGGATAGCCTAGACGAGTTGATGCCATTTGAGTAAGTGTACTTGTTGTAAATGGTAACTTACTTTGTTTATTCTTTAGCTTTTTATCTACTGAAGCAATATTATAAGCATTTGAAAGTGACGCTATAATATCATCTGCTTCTTTTGAAGATTTTACTTCTATATCTTTTCCTTTATATTTTTTTAGTTCAGCTTTGAAATCTTTAAAGTCTGCTTCGATTGTATAATATTCTTCAGGAACAAATGCTTCGATTTCACGTTCTCTATCGACTATAAGTTTTAATGCCACACTTTGTACTCTACCAGCACTTTTGCCATCTGTTTTAGATTGCATTAACTTGCTTAATCTAAATCCTATAATTCTATCAAGTATTCTTCTTGATTCTTGACTATGTACTAGGTCTATATCAATCTTTCTAGGATGAGTAAAAGCTTCTTTTATAGCAGGTTCTGTTATTTCATTAAATACTACTCTACTATAGTTATCATTTTTTATATCAAGTGCTTCTTTTAAATGCCAACTAATTGCTTCTCCTTCACGGTCTGGGTCGGTTGCCAATATAACATTATCACTAGATTTAACTTCTTTTTTAAGTTCTCCAACCAGTTTAGTTTTGCCTGGCATTAATTTATAATTTGGTTTAAAATTATCTTCTAAGTCTACACCTAACCCATATTTACCAGTAGTTGCAAGATCACGAATATGGCCTTTTGAAGATAATACTTTATAATCTTTTCCTAAATATTTTTCTATTGTTTTACTTTTACTTGGACTTTCTACGATTACTAGATTCTTCATATTTCTCCTTTGTTTTATATTATGTCTTTCCCTTTAAATAATATTATACATTAAAAATTAGTTTGTCAAGCCAAACAAAAAGAGTTCATTTAAGAACTCTATAAACATTCTATGTATGTATCGTTTAAACATCTTATTGCGCATAAGCAATTACAATCCATTGTGAATAATGATTCTGTACTTACATATGGATAAAGTGATGTTGTATCTGGATTAGTAGCAAGTACTCTAAATGTACAACAGCATCCATCTATTTTTTCAACTCTAAATACACTACTATTAGTATCTGTTTCACTTCTACTAACTGGCATACTAAATGGTGTACCATTTCCTGCACAAGTATATAACATTATTGGACGAGTATTGCATATTACACAATTTGTTCCTCCACCTAATGCAGGTCTATCGCATGAAAGCAAACAACTATCAGGGCAAGCGTTAGATTGTAAAACATTGATAACTTGTAGGATTTCCATTATACAATTATCACATTTATTGCAATTGTTATTGTCGTTATTATTATTACACATATAATCCACTCCTTTATTTCTATTCATTAATATGGTATGAATTATAGCGTTTTTTAGTTACATTATTTACCTATTATTTTGTATATATCGGAGTTAAATTTTTATATTTTTCTGGTACATTTAAAACTGTTACTAATAATATTGTTAAAAAATAGAGAACTATTTCTAGTTCTCATAAACACTAACTTGTTTTTTATCTTTTCCTTTTCTTTCAAACTTTACATTTCCGCTAACTTTAGCATATAAAGTATGATCTTTACCCATACCTACGTTAGTACCTGGATAAATTTTAGTTCCTCTTTGACGATAGATAATAGCTCCAGCTTTAGCAACTTGTCCATCACTAAGTTTAGCTCCTAATCTACGACCAGCAGAATCTCTACCATTCTTTGTAGAACCAACACCTTTTTTAGATGCGAATAATTGTATATTTAAATTCATTTTAAACATCTTGGTTTTCCTCCTTAACTTTAATATTTTTGTCATAATTTTCCCTTAGTTCATATATCATATTAACTAAGTTATTAAGTAGGCCATTTGTTATATTATCTTTCTTAATATTAATAATCTTTAAATCATTAGTATCAGTATAACTAATAGCTTCTTTGTCAAATTCAAGTATTGCATTTATTGTTGTAATGATCATTGTACTAAAAGATGCACAAACTATATCTTTTCCATAATCTGCATATCCTGCATGACCTATACAATGGATACTTTCAATGACATTATTTTTCTTATTTATTTCTACTCTAATCATTACTTAGTAATAGATTTGATAAGAATTTTAGTATAAGGTTGTCTATGTCCTTGAGTTTTTCTATATTTTTTCTTTGGTTTATATTTAAATACTAAAATCTTTTTTTGCTTTCCGTGTTTTAACACTTTAGCAACAACCTTAGCTCCTTTAACAGTAGGAGTACCTACTTTACCATCAACATATAAAACTTCATCAAAAACAACTTCTGATTCTACTTCATTGTCTAGTTTTTCAATATATAGTTCTTGTCCTTCTTCAACCATATATTGTTTTCCACCAGTTACGAATATTGCTTTCATTTTATTCCTCCTTCAATAAGACTCGC
>JABLTL010026560.1_pt1 | contig 36238 bp, 60 predicted proteins | sample 7160151 | NCBI WGS metagenome assembly JABLTL01 (sample SAMN14651223, study PRJNA627086) | human gut metagenome | isolation source: feces | host: Homo sapiens
AACGACGCATTCAGATACAACCCTGTCGGGAACATGCTCTCGTGCAATGTCTCTGGCAACGCTGCCACTGCTGGTTCGGCAACAACCGCTGCGAAGCTCGCGGAAGCACGCACGGTTAGCATCTCTGGCGCCGTCAGCGGCTCAGCGAAGTTCGACGGCAGCGGGAACGTGAACATATCGACAACGGCGAACGAAAGCTACATTTCATCGCCAATATCTGGCCTGTACAACATGGCGGTCGATGCAGATGGCAACCTATGGGTCTATCATTCCGATTCTGATAAGGCTCCAAACTTCGAGTACGATTCGGAAACGGGCAACCTTTACTACGTGACGGAAGCATAAGGAGGTGCATATATGATTAGGGTTTTCGAATCAACCGACAAGGACTTCACCAGCAACGGTGATATCGTCATTCTGCCTACTAAAGCAAAGGTAACAAAGAAGGACAACGGCGATTATTACCTAGACCTTGAAGCGAGCACGAAATATGCCGATTATCTGACCAGCGGGCGGCTAATCGTAGCCGACACCCCGCAGGGTGCTCAGGCGTTCCGCATCTCTGACGTGACCAAGAAGAGCACCAAGGTTTCGCTGAAGGCGTGGCACGTGTTCTACGATTCAAAAAATTATCTCATCGCCGATTCGTATGTCGTTGACATGACGGCGAACGCTGCGCTCGACCACCTGAACGAAGCGACGGAGCCAGCAAGCGAGTTCGCCACCATCTCGGACGTTAGCACGGTTGATTCCTTCCGCTGCGTCCGAAAGTCGCTTTACGAAGCAATCCAGACCGTCATCGAGCGCTGGGGCGGGCATCTGGTGCGAGACAACTTCCGCATCGAGTTGCGCCAGTCAATCGGTGCAGACAACGGCGTGACCGTCAGGTACCGAAAGAACCTGAAGGAGCTGACGTGCAAGTACGATTGGAGCAGCGTCGTTACCAAGCTGCTGCCAGTAGGCGCGGATGGAATACTTCTAAACGACCAGAACGCTGGCGCTTCGATATACGTCGAGAGCGAGCAGAAATGGGACATACCGTACACCAAAACCGTTTCGTTCTCGCAATCCGACATCAAGAAGGAAGATTACGGCAACGACGAGACTGCCTACCGCAAGGCGCTGGTGGATGATTTGAGACGGCAGGCGCAGGACTACGTCAACAAGAACTGCATGCCGAAGGTGAACTACACGCTGAAGGCGGACATGGAGCGCGTGACGGATATAGGCGATACCGTTGAGGTCATAGACGAGCGGCTGGGTGTGCATATCCTGACCAACGTCATCGGCTTCACGTATGACTGCATTCTCGGCAAGTACACCGAGATTGAGTTCGGGAACTTCACGAAGACGCTCAGCGGGCTTGCGGGGTCGCTCCAATCGTCTGCGCAAAGCGCCGCCCAGAGCACGGTCAACAACGCAATCCAGGGCGTTACCGATACAGTCACCCAGACAATCACTCAGGCGATGGGCGCTTCATACGTAATCTACGACGGCTCGAAAATCATGGTGCTCGATTCTCTGCCGAAGGAGGAAGCGCACAACGTAATCCTGATAAACGACCACGGCATCGCGTTCTCGCGCAACGGAATCGCTGGGACTTTCGAGAGCGCGTGGAGCATCGACGGCACGATGAACATGCAGAACATCAACGTCATAAATTTCGTTGCCGACTTAATCAAGGGCGGCACGCTGAAGCTCGGCGGAAGCGACAACGGCAACGGCGTGATGGAGGTTCGTTCGGCGGGCGGCTCGCTTCTGGGGCAGCTCGACAATGACGGGCTGCGCATGTGGGCGAACGACGGCTCGCGAATCGAAATCAACGCTTCGCAGGGGCTTGTGGGATACGACGCGAACGGCAACGCGACCTACGGCGTTACGGATGGCGTTTTCTACATGCGCAACGGCTACGTAGACAGTTCGCTCGCGGTTGGCGGCTTGCTGAAGATGGTACCGATTCAGACGGATTCGAGCACGGGCATCGCGTTCGTGGCTCTCGCATAGGAAGGAGGAAAAGCAATGGCATCAAGTGGAAGCATCACAGGCTCTTATCGAGGGTACACGCTGCGCGCGGATTGGAGCGCCACGCAGAACGCGGCTGGGAATTACAGCGACGTGACTGTAAAACACACGCTTGTGATAGGCTCCGCCTACTCGCTGAACATCTCTTCTCGCACGAACTCATGTTCCGTTGGAGGTGTCTCGCAAGGTTACACGTCTGGAATAATCAACCAGAAGGGCGGCTCGGTTCTTCTCGGCACGACCGTCCACAGGGTTGCGCACAATGCGGACGGCACCAAGACCGCGCAGCTAACCGACACGTTCAACGTCAACGCCACGATTGACGGCGTGAAGGTCGGGAGCATCACAGCATCTGGCTCAATCACCCTCGACAGGATAGCCAGAAACGCGACCATCGTAACCGCCAACGACTTCACGGACGAGACGAACCCGACGCTCACCTACAGCAACCCGTCCTCGTTCTCATGCGACGTTTCAATCGAGTTCGCGGGCGGCAGCATCACGAGGGCTGGCGCGATAAGCGGGGCGAGCGGCTCGTACACGATGCAGCTCACCGATTCCGAGCGCACGACCCTGCGCAACGCGAGCAGGAATTCGCCTACGCTTAAGGTGACCTACTCGATTAAAACGACCATCGACGGCACGGCCTACTATTCTCGCGCCGAGATGAAGATGAACGTCGTTGACGCAGCGCCCGAGCTTGGCGCAATCTCATATGAGGACACCAACGCGGCAACGGTGGCGGTGACTGGGGACAAGTCGCGCATCATCCAGAACCATTCAGTATTGACCGTGACGATTCCGACAGCCACGGCGAAGAAGGGCGCGACAATCGCGAGCTACACCATCGCATTCGGTGGAGTGTCAAAGACAGTCACGAGTTCTGGGACAGTCTCGCTCGGTGCTGTTGACGTATCGTATTCGCAAGCACTTACCGTCACGGCAACCGACAGCCGCGGGTTCACGGCTAGCCAATCCGTGCAGGTGACGGTTGATGATTACAACGCCCCGACTGCGGTCATCGACCTGCACCGCCTGAACAACTTCGAGCCTACGACGTACATCACAGCGAACTCGCGGTATTCGCACCTGAACGGCAAGAACGCCTTGACAATCTCGGCGAAGTTCAAGAAGGTTTTGGATTCGAGCTACGGAACGCCAATCGAGTTGGAGGATTCAATCAAATCCACGGTTACGTGCGACAGGGATTCGGCCTACGACTTCGTTGTGACCGTCGCGGACAAGCTGGAATCGACCGACTACAACTTGGCTTTGGGAAAGGGCATCCCAGCGTTCTTCATCGATACCAAGAAGTCGAGCGTCGGCGTTAACTGCCTTCCGACGCAGGACAACGCGTTCCAGCTCAGCGATGCTGCATGGCTCACCGCGCAGGGCGCGTACCCGATAGGGGCAATCTACCTGAGCGTGACCAACGTCAACCCAGCCGCGCTGTTTGGTGGGACGTGGGAGCGCATAGGCGGGCGCTTCCTGCTCGGCGCGGACGATAACTACGCGGCAGGTAGCACTGGCGGAGAATCGGCGCACAAGCTCACGACATCGGAGATGCCGCGCCACAACCACACGCTCGACAACTACAACGTTTCCGCTGGCAACACGACGGCCTACATGACCGTCCAAGCGCAGGCGAAAGTTGGATACAACGGCAACGTTCAGACGCTCTACACAGGCGGGGACGGTTCGCACAACAACATGCCGCCATACTTGGCAGTCTACATGTGGAAACGCACCGCATAGCAAAAAGGCGGGTAGCACTTGAGCTATCCGCCTTAATTATGTCTCTTGCATCATGGAGGGGCGCATAAATGCATACCTTCATGATGCCTGAAGAATTATATTTTTAGACTGATTTCAAGTTCCGGTTCTATTGCTGCACCTGATTCAGTCTTTTTATATATGATTTTATCGATAATCATCTTCAATAAATCGTTTTGTTCCTTGGGGGTTAGAGTGTGCATTTCCTCGACAACCCTCGTGAGAATCGGCACGGCCTTCTCGTGCCTTTCCTCGCTCTCCTCGATGCTCTTCTCCAATTCCTCGACCCTTGCCTGAAGCTCCGCCCTCGCGGCGTTGACCTTCTGCACGCGCTCCAAATACGTCTGGCGGTCGTAGATTCCAGTCTCGTATGCTTCGCACGCCCTTTCCAGCATCATCGACTTCTTGCCGAGTTCGTCCATGAGCATTTCGAGTTCGTCTTTTCTCGCGTCATGCTCTGGTGTCGTGTCGTAATCGGCTAGCATGACCTGCTGGCGTTCCAGTTCCTTCTTGAGTTCTGCCATCACCATGTCATATACGACGTGCGTGAAGGTGTTCTTTGTCTCGCAGCGTGACGTGACGCAACCATAGTAGAAAGTCCTTTCGCCCTTATAGTCGTAATGTGTGCGGCGAATCGTCTTGCCGCACACGCTGCAAAACATCAGCGATGCCAGCGGGTTCTTCAAGGTCAGGTCTGACCTCGTTCTCGTCTTCTTGCTGTCTCGGACTTCCTGGCACTTCCAGAACAGCTCTTCGTCCACTATCGGCTCGTGCTTCCCTTCCACAACAACGGGCTCGTAGTTGTTCAGCCACCTTTGCACGACCTTCCCGTCCTTTATCGACTTCTCGCAGCGAACCGTCTTCGTGTTTATCTTGCCGATGTACGTTTGATTTTTAATGACCTCGCGGATAGCGTAGGCCGTCCACTTCGTGCCCGTCACGGTCGGTATCGCCATATTGTTGAGGTCGTGAAGGATGTTCGCCGCCGTCTCGCGCTGCGCGTACCTCCTGAAGATGTACCTCACCACTTCGGCGTTCTCGTTTGGTACCAGAACATAGCCCTTTCCGATTCGTTCCTTGTTGTAACCGTATGGCGGTCTCGACCCGATGAAATATCCTTCCTTCTGCGCCTGTATCCTTCCGCGGTACAGGCGCTTTTTTATCATCTTGTATTCTCGGCGGCTCATGAAAAGCCCGAACTCGAAGAACTCCTCGTCGAAGGAATCGTCCCCCGCCAAGTCGTATGTCTTGGTCAATGTGATTATCTTCGTGTCGGAGAACTGGAACGCCTTCAGTATCCTTTGCTGGTCGGCTCCGTCCCCACGGCTGAGACGTTCAAGCTCGATGCAGAGCACGCCAGTGTAAAGTCCCATCTCGACCGCCTTAAGCAGCTTCTGCATCTGTGGGCGGGCTTCTATGCTCTCACCCGAGACGATTTCCCTATAGATGTGCGATTCGTCTACGTGTATTCCAGTCTGCGCCGCGAGGTTGCGCAGCATTTCCTCGTGTCGCTCAAGCGTGTTCTCGTATCCTAGTTCATCGTCTGCGCGTGACTTGCGCAGATACATTGCGTATGCCATCCATTATTCATTCCTTTCTCGTTGCCTTATCAAAAAGTGTGCGAACTGCGTTATCTGGTCAAGCTCTGCGTCCGTGTATGCGCTGCTTGAAAATGTTATCTCGCGCCGTTGTCGCTTGCCGTGGACAAGCTCTTCGATGCTTATACCGAAGTAATCCGACAGCTTCTTGAGCGTCTGCAAGCTTATATTCTCGGCGCTGCGATTGAACCAGCTGTTTACCGCGCTTGGGCTTATACCGCACTCTTTCGCCAATTTTCGACGGGATATCCCTTTTGCGCTCATAAGCGCCTGCAAATTGTCAGTAAATGCCATCCAAAATTCGACTCCTTTCCCCGCTAAACGTTGGTGCTACCACGTTTGCTGAGATAATTATATAATCTATAGGTGTGCACTGTAAACACTAAAGTGCTCAAAAATTGAAAGCAAGTTTTAACATTTTTAGAAAAACCTATTGAAATTTGAAAGTTCTTGCCTATAATGGAAATTGTTAGAGCACATAAGTGCGCACACTGAACACATAAGGGGGTGGAGATATGTATAAGAATCTCAAAGCGGAAATCGCACGCGCTGGGCTGACGAACTCGGAGATGGCGGACGCACTCGGGGTCAAGTACGCCACGGCGTGGCGGCTGCTGAACGGCAAGCGACCGTGGCGACTTGGCGAGATGGTCGCAATCCAATCGGAGCTTGAAGAGCGCAACGGCGCGGACTACACGCTCGACTATCTTTTCTGGGACGGTGACGAGAATGGAGAGGGGAAATCCGACGAAGGAGCACATGCAAGCTCTGTACGACCTCATTAACAAGCTCTTCGCTGGACAAGACGTTTTCTATTCCGAGGAAGAGCTGGAAGAAATCAAAGAGAAAGGGGCAACGAAATGGGTATGAGCATTTACGAGATAGACGATTCAATCCTATCGCTGGTCGATATTGAGACGGGCGAAATCGAGGACATCGCTCGCTTCGACGAGCTCCAGATGGAGCGCACGCAGAAGGTCGAGAACATAGCCTGTTATTTCAAGAACCTCGTGGCCGAAGCCAAGGCAATGAAGGAAGAGGAAGCGAACCTTGCACAGCGCCGCAAGGCTGTGGAGAACAAGGCCGAGAGAATCAAGAACCTTCTGGTTTACGCGCTGAAGGGCGAGAGGTTCGAATCGCCAAAGGTGCGTTGCAGCTACCGCAAGGCCAAGAGCGTTCAGGTCGATGATGGCTTCGTAGCATGGGCGCAGGAGCACGCCGACGACTTGCTTACTTACAAGGAGCCTACGCCGAACCGCACGGCAATCAAGGCTGCTCTTGCTGACGGGCGCGAAATCGAGCACGCCGAAATCGTCACCAACGAGAGCCTTCAGGTGAAGTGACATGCGTGAGCTGAGGGCAGACGAAATCGAGGTGCGCGTGGCGCAATGCAGCCAGAAGGGCGTGGCTCTTCTGCTTTATAAGGACAGCCGCTGCGATATGCGCATTCTGGACGAGACTTTCGGCATGACGGGCTGGCGAAACAGCTACCAGAGCATAAACGGCGAGCTCTTCTGCACCATCGAGATATGGGACGCGGAAAAATCCCAATGGATTGGCAAGCAGTCTAACGGCACCCCATCCAACATGGAAGCGGAGAAGGGTCGCGCTTCTGACGCATGTAAACGTGCTTGCTTCATGCTCGGCATCGGGCGCGAGCTTTACACGGCACCGTTCATCTGGGTTCCCGCCGAGAAGTGCAACATCAAGCAGGGCAAGAACGGGCGCATGCAATGCTACGACAACTTCCGCTGCGAGAAGGTGCGCATCGAGAGCGGCCAGATTACAGGGCTGAGCATCTACAACGATACGAAGGGTTGCAGGGCTTTCGTCTTCGCAACGGAAAAATAGAGAGGAACGATGAAAATGGAAAACACTGTTCAACTTACGCGCACTGAATTCGAAAATCTGCTGAAGGCGAGATTCGACCTGATAATGGTCAAGGACGTTCTGCTCAACCAAGCGAGCCTTGCCTGGACTGGAAAATATCTCGTTTGGAGTGACGAGACAACCAGCGCCCTCCTCCGCTTCATCATGGGGGACGCTTACGACAAGAAGCTCGAAGAGCTGACTAAGGAGGATGGCGAATAATGAGCATCAACCAAGTTTCAATCACTGGCAATTTGACGAGGTCACCTGAACTTCGCAGCACGGCAGGCGGCACTGATGTGCTGAGCTTCGGCATCGCGGTGAACGACCGCCGCAAGAACGCTTCTGGTCAGTGGGAAGACGTGCCAAACTTCTTCGAATGCGTCACCTTCGGAAACCGCGCGACGGCCCTGAGCGACATCCTTGCCAAGGGCATGAAGGTCGCAATCGCTGGCAAGCTCCACTATTCAAGATGGGAGAAGGACGGCCAGAAGCACTCGAAGGTCGATATCATCGCTAACGAAATCGAGCTGATGCAGAACCGCAAGCCGCAGCAGGAGCAGCCGCAGCAAGATTATCAATCGGACTATCAGCAGCAACCAAGCATGTACAACGATTTGCCCTTTTAACCTAATCGGCGGGGCGCTTCAGAGCGTCCCGCTCCCTTACTTGGAAGGAGGTGGCTCGGGATGATTGGCGGCATGATAGGCACTGCCGAGGAAATAATCCATTGGCTTTTCGAGCAGCCGAAGGACGAGCAGCTTTTCGAAATCAAGGAGCGCAAGCGCAAGCGCACGCTCACGCAGAACGCATACTACTGGTCGATGTTGAACCAGCTCGGCAGGGTATTGAGGATACCTACTTACGAGCTTCACTTCAGGATGCTCAAGGAGCACGCGCCATACGAGGTCGTGAGCGTGCGTTCAGACATCGACGTGTCTGGGTACTTCCGCTATTACGAGGAAATCGGCTCGGGCTTCGCTGGCGGTCGCGAGTTCACGCACTATCGAGTCTACAAGGGTTCGAGCCACATGGATTCGTCGGAGTTCTCGCGCCTTATCGACGGGGCGCGGGAGGAATGCGAAGCGCAGGGCATCTCGGTTCTCACGCGCGAGGAAATCGCAAGGTTGAAGTACGTGGAGGGCGAAGAATGAAAGAGCACAGCGTATTAGGCTGCGGCGTGTATTACGACAAGCGGCACGGTGTCATAATTAGCTGGTTCGACCATCGCGAACCGTGGCTCGTGCGGCACGAGGTCTTCCACGGGCCTAACCGCCAGAAGTCAATCAAGTACGGGCTTTATGTGTTCCTGCCGCCCGAAGCCCACAACATGAGCAATTATGCGGTGCATTTCAACCGCCATTTCGAAGAGTACCTTCAGGCGGTTTCGCAGCAGCGGGCGATGGAGTTCTACGGCTGGACGCTCGACGATTGGATGCGAGTTATAGGCCGAAACTATATATAGAAAGGGGGCAACGATGGTGAGCCAAAAGAAGATGGTTCTCGATTATATCCGCGAGTTCGGTAGCATCACGCCGCTGGATGCGTTCAAGGACTTGGGAGTCACTAGGCTCGCGGCTGTCATCTTTGAGCTGAAGGAGGACGGCCACGACATCCACACGGAGCGGGAGCACGGCAAGAACCGCTTCGGGCAGGCCACAAGGTACGCAAGATACAGCTTCGGGAGGGATGAAGTCAATGAAAATCAAGCTTGACGTGGGCGCGTTCATGCCAGTCAGGGCGCACGCGACGGACGCTGGCGCAGACCTGCGCTCGCCGATTGATGCGATTGTTCCCGCGAGGGGTTCCTGCGTCATCGACACGGGCGTGCATATCCAACTGCCGCGCGGGTACGTCGGGATGCTGAAAAGCAAATCAGGTATGAACGTCAAGCACGACATCACCTCCGAGGGAGTTATCGACGAGGGCTACACGGGGGCAATCAAGGTGAAGCTCTACAATCACAGCGAAAAGGATTACGTTATCGAGCGTGGGGACAAAATCACGCAGCTGGTCATCCTGCCATGCGAGTACGTGAAATTCGACCTGGTGGACTATTTGGAAGATTCCGAGCGAGGGGGTGAAGGATTTGGCAGCACGGGCAAATAAATACCATGCGAAGAAAACGGTCGTGGACGGCATAGAGTTCGACAGCGCCAAGGAAGCAAAGCGATATGCCAAGCTCCGCGCCTTGGAGGAAGCTGGCAAGATTCAAGGGCTTCGCCTTCAGGTGCCTTTCGAGCTTGTGCCAAGCTTCGAGTGTGAGGGCGTTAAGTATCGGGGCATGAAGTACATCGCGGACTTCGTCTACTACCGAAACGGCGTGCGGGTTGTGGAAGACGTTAAGGGTGCGAAAACACCCGAGTACCGCCTGAAGAAAAAGCTCATGGCGTATATGAACCACATCAACATCAAGGAGTCTTGATGATATACTATAGCCAGCGAGGGTTACGGCCTTGCAATGAAATAGCTTTTCAAGCCTTCACGGCATGAAAATAGAAAGCCCCGTCGCAGCCGTAACCTGTGACGGGGCTTTCGTTTAGGTGGCATTTATGAAAGATATAAACAAGCTAAAAGACTACAGGAAGAAGTACAAGCGATATTACGGCATCGAGTTCGATAGAAGCTATGCGATACATCATATCGACGGCAACCACGAAAATAACGACATGCGTAATCTTCTATTGCTTCCGACAGAGCTTCACTCACGGTACCACTTCCTGCGTTCATGCGTCGAGCATGGAGATAGGCCGTCACTTGACATAAGCAGCAACATTCACGGCAATCTGGCGAGGGGATGGTATTACGAACAGCTAGATAACTTTTTGAAATGCCAAGAAGAGTGCGGGAAATGGTACGACTTCAAACTTTATCTTGACGGAGAATTGCCGAACATTCACGGGATAACTTTGGAGGGGTAAACCATGAAATACACGATATTTGGCTTCAGCCAAGAGCAAGTCATTAATCTGTGCGATGAACATCAATCAATAGACGAACGCGACCTAATGATTCTGCGATGGATTATGGACTTCTATTTCGGCGGCATGGAGAAGCGCGTAATAGATGGAGTCGAATACGGTTGGGTCAATGCGTCGTATGTCTGCGACGAGCTGCCGATTATGCACCTCAACCCAGAAGCCGTAAGGCGCAGGCTCAAGAAGCTGGTGAAGTTCGGGCTGCTATACCATCAAAACGTCAAGAACAGCGAAGTAGGCACGCGAGCGTATTACCGTCCAACCGAACAGGCCGTACAACTTCAAAGTGATACGGGTACTACTTCAAAGTGCGACGGTGGTACTACTTCAAAGTGCGACCCCGTACCACTTCAAAGTTGCAACAAAGATTCATCTATCAGCGACCCATCTATCATCAATCAATCTATTAGATGCGATAAGCCCTCGCAAAAGAAGGAGCCGCGCCACAAGTACGGCGAATATTCCAACGTCCTTCTGAGCGACAGCGATTTTGCGAAGCTCAAAAGCGAGTTCCCCAACGATTGGGAGGAAAGAATCGAACGGCTCAGCGCCTACATGGCTTCGACGGGCAAGACCTACAAGAACCACCTCGCAACCATTCGCAACTGGGCGAGACGCGATTCCGAATCGCAAAGCAAGAGGGCTGTCCGCAACGAACCGCGCTGGGAGAAGACCGAGGAAGAGAAGCAAGACGATGAAGCATGGATGAAAAACATCATCATGTGCTAAAGAGAAGGGAGCAAATGAAATGGACATGGACAACCTTATTCAAGGAATAGCGGAGACCGCGGCTAGGGCCAACCGCCGAAACGAGGGCGATTACATCGAGAACGGCATCCTCATGTGCGGCAAGTGCCGAACGCCCAAGCAATGCGAGCTGGAGTTCGGCGGGCGGATAATAAAGCCATACTGCATGTGCCGCTGCGAATCTGAGAATTACGAGCGCGAGAAGGAGGAAGAGCGCAAGGCGGAGCGAATGCGCAGGCTCGACATGATGCGCCGCACGGGGTTCCCCGATGCCGAGATGCGCAACTGGACTTTCGAGAACGACGATGGCGGCAACGAGAAGGTCATGGACGTGATGAAGCGGTACGTCGCGAACTTCCCGCGCATGCTCGAATCTGGAAAGGGCCTTATTCTGTGCGGGTCTGTGGGAACGGGGAAGAGCTACGCAGCAGCGTGCGTTGCCAACGCGCTTATCGACGCTGGAACGCCCTGCATGATGACGAACTTCAGCCGAATGGTGAACATCATCAACAGCTCGTTCGATGGGCGGCAGAAGTACATCGACAGCCTGAACGAGTTCGACCTGCTGATAATCGACGATTTGGCTGCTGAGCGCGATACCCAGTTCATGGCCGAGCAGGTGATGAACATCATCGACGCGAGGTACCGCGCGGGGCTTCCGCTAATCGTCACCACGAACCTGACCGCCCAGGAGCTTTCTGGCGCCACGGATATTCGCAAGCAGCGGGTTTTCAGCCGATTAATCGAGATGTGCGTCCCGATAACCGTCACAGGCCGCGACCGCAGGAAGGCGAAGGCCGCGCAGGATGTCGAAATAAGGGAGCTGCTGGGGCTGTGACCGAACGCGAGCTTTCGCAGGCCGTGCATCTCAAGGCAGAGCTGGACGCGCTCCGCAGGGTCGCAGTCGAAGAGAGCAGCCCCGATGTGCTGATGGCGATAGACAGGCAGGCGAGGGCCGTGGAGTCCGCAAGGCTGGAGGTCATGGCCTTCATAGCGACGGTGCCAGACCCGCGCATCAGGGCGATAGCCGTCATGCGGTTCCTGGAGGGGAAGAGCTGGGAGACGATAGCGAGACGGATGCATTACGAAAGAACCAGCCCAGCCAAGCAGCTCCGCAGGTTCCTACGTGGTACAATCTAGTCGCCATCCAAGCGATGGTTCCTTTCTCTCATGGTGGCCCTCAGTACGCTGGGGGCCACACCCATATATCTGGAAATGTTTTTCAGATTCACGCCTTCAACCTCTCGTTATAGGTGTATACTCATTCTAGCAAGTAAGTCAGTGAGAGAAAGGGCAGGAAATGGCGGATACAATCTTCGACACCGACTTTGAGCCAGAAGACGAGGTTCTTCTCTACAGAGGCACACGGTTCCATTGGAGCGGGAAGGTCGGCGAAATGACGGAATCAGACAAGGAGGACTACGACGTTCCGACGTGGTTCCGCCTAGACGAGATGCGCGAGGGATACAAGGCGCTTTTCGTGAAGTAGGGTGAAGCCCCCATTTCTGGGGGCTTTTCTTTTGAAAAAAACTTCCAATCTCGCTTCCATTACTACGTTATAGGTGTATACTAATAGTCAGATAGGAAAGAGAGAAAGGAAACAGCAATGAAGGCAACACGCGACAACTTCCTGAAGCTCATGAACAGACTTAGCACCAGCGTGATTATCGACGCAATCGACAAGACTTGGGACATGGCAGAAGGCGAGATTTTCCGTGATTGCGGGTTCGAGATTATCGACGGGCGCGTTTCGGAAGAAGAAAGCGACAAAATCTATTCCGAGTTGTGGAGCAAGCACGCAGCATAGACGAAAGGCCACTGGAAACAGTGGCTTTTTCTATGCCAGAAATTACCTTTAGAAAGTTTACGAAAACGCTTTCATTTTATGAAATAATAGTGTATACTTATATATGTCAGGAAGGGAAAGGGCAAACGGCACATACCATCGAGAGACAGGCCGTCACTGCGAATCCCAGAGAGAAAGGAAATGAAATGAACGACAGGCTCATGGAGCGCATCCGCGAGTTCAACCGCAGGGCGAAGATGGCGAAGATGGACGGATACACCGTTGCCGAAGGCTACGTCTGGGATGGCTGGGGAAACCCCACAGGCCCGTGCGCACGCAAGGTCTGCAAGGTCGAGGATTACGAGCAGAGCCGATAGATTACACAGAGAGAAAGGGAGATACAACTATGAAATACACCGAATTCAAAGACATGCTTCAGAAGAAGGCCAACGACCTGCCAATCATATTCGCTTTTAGCAACGAGCAGCTAGACAACGCGCTCTATGATATGGGGCTGAACTTGAATGACATGAAGGGCGACAAGCTTATCATGATGGGGTCTGGGGTGTTCTGCCTTAAGAGCGACCTCGATTACGTCTATAGCGAGCTTAATGCGGTGGACGATATGAAGCGCGACTTCATCAAGGACTACGAGCAGGCATACGACGCCTTCTTCTACGAGATGGGCAACCACGAGTACCACATCAACTTGCAGGCAGACTGGGACGTGCTCAGCTGCTTCGGCCTAGACGATGACGTGTGCGAGTACGAGGACGGCAAGGACGTTGACGAGTACATGGACGCGATGGGGCTTTCGCCAGTGACCAAGGCCGCGTACCACGACGCACGAGGCGACTTCCTCCGCATGGCATACGAAAAAGGCTGGTACTAGCAGAAATTTTTCCCGATTCTGGCTTGCAATTACGGTATATAGGTGTATACTATAGTTGCAAGTTAGGAAAGAGAAAGGAATCCGAAATGACCCCCACCAATACCAAGTACAGCTACGAGCACGCGAACGAATGCACCACCACCGTTCAGGGCGATACTTACACCGTATGGAACAACTACATGCGCCGTGGGACGTTCGCAAAGAATGAAGCTGGCGAGGTCAAGACGATAAAGTCCAACGGGTACATCTCAAACGACCTCAACGTGCGCAAGGCTATCGCCAACAGCTTCAACCTCAAAAGCTTCAGGAAGTAGAGCTAACGGACGAATGGATTGGAGAGGGAGATGAATGACGAAAAGCTCATGCGAGCCGCGATGGTAATCGACGGCGCGTTCGCAGGAGTCGCGGCGTTCTATTCAATCCCAGCAGCGCTATTCATGATGGCGCTCCTGGTTTACGCCGCGATGAAACTTTAATAGCGACCAGTTCAGCGACCGCGACTGGTCAACGAGAGAAAGGAAAACAAAATGAACATTATTAGCCGCGATTTACGCGAGTGGTGCGATGAGGCTGACGTTGACGTGGACTCAAGCGGCGAGCTGCGTGCTATCGCAGACCGCATCGACCGCGAGATGGAGGAGAAGGAGCGCCTGAAGAAGGAGAACGCCGAGCTGACGGCGGAACTCGATGACTGGAATGGCAACGCCGAGGGATTCCAGCCATATGCGTACATGAGGCTGCCTCTGGATGCGGACGGCGTGCCTGTCCGCATCGGCGACAAGATGGACGTCGACGGCGACTGCATGAACGTGCTCGGCTATCGCCTGTACAACGGAGAGCTTCTTCTACTCGTGAAGAAGGCGGAAGGCGATTTTTCCGTATACACCCAAAAGCCTTCGAGCGTTCGCCATTACAAATACTCGAAGCCCGACAGCTGGGAGAAGCTGGAAGTGGATGCGACGCAACAGTCCTGTGAGTATTTCGGCATGGACCGAACCACTGCGTCGTGCGACTACTGCCCGCATGGATGGGAGCAGACCGGCCGCGCATGCTGGCAGAACGCACGCCTCGATATGATAGCCCGCGCCAAGAAGCTCGCGGGCATCGAAGAGGAGGCTCAGCGATGAGCGCCTGCGAATACTGCGAGCCGTATTCCGAAGCGTCCGTGGACAAGCGCGACCGCTTCGGCACGGGCTTCGTGGTTGCCGTCGACGCGACTGCTCCGTGCATGAGCGTCGAGTTCGACGACCACGGAGCGATGGTCGAGTACGGAATCGTCGAGATAAGCCATTGCCCTTTTTGCGGGCGGAAGGTGGTTGAGCCGTGATTAGCGACGAAGAGCGCCGCGTGGTTGCCGCAAGCCTGCGCGAATCCGCGAACGTCGGAGGTGCACGAACACTTAAACGCGAGCTTGCGAGGGCGCTCGGCATCCGTCTCGACGCTTGCACACCTGAAGGCTCTCACACGAAGATTCTGCGCGGTCTCGCCGACCTTATCGACATGCAAACGACCGTGCTCGACCTCACCGAGACCACGAGGACGGTGCACGGCGAAGAGGTGCGCGGGTGGGAGTGCCGCGAGTGCGGCCAGTCCTGCGAGGAGATGTACGGCGAGTACGAGTACTGCCCGCATTGCGGGCGGAAGGTGGTGGAGCCGTGATTAACGACGAGAAGCGGCGGGAAGTCGCGGATAAGATGAGGGGATACGACGTTTCCGAGTTCAAAGAATCGGCGATAGTGCCGTTCCTGGAATGCCTTGGGCATGGCTATACGAACTGGCGAGGAATCCTCGACGAACTTGCCGACCTCATCGACCGCCCGACGTGCCAGATGTTCGAGTGCACTATCGACCACGGCTCCCGCTCGTGGGGGATGCGCTGCACCGCGTGCGGCAAGGAGTTCGAGCACATGAAGCCAGGCTTCGGGTGTCGGTTCTGCCCCAACTGCGGCGCGGAGGTGGTTGACGAATGACCGACAAATCGAAGGAGAAAGAGTGATACCGCAGAGCAGCTACAGGGCAAAGGACACGAAGATGCTGCAATTCCGCGGCACAAGCGACTACGTGCCTCCGCCAGTTGTGACGAGTTGGATAGACCCGCGCACGGGAGAGCCGTCGCCGACCAGGTGCGCCCCGCTGCACGCCGACGGCATGGCTGGGGTCGAGCGAGACGAGCAGGGCAACCCAGTCAAGGGCAACTTCGGCGCGTGCTCGCAACGAAAGATGGCGGATGCGCGGAACCGTGGACGCAAGGAGGGAAGGAACAAGATTCCCGTCGAGGTGAACGGCGTGCTGTACCAGAGCCAGCGGGAAGCATCCCGCGCCATGCGGCTAAGCGATTCCGCCGTGTCGGAAATCCGCAGGCGCTTGAAGCCGAAGCGCGGAGAGGTCGTGAAATGGCAGGGCTTCGAAATCAGGTGGCCCGAATGAGTTGGATTCTCGGATGCCTGGCGCTGGCCTGCTTCGGATGGGCAGCGACGCTGGCATTGCTTATCAGGGCGATGGAAGAGCGCGACCAGGCGCGGGACATGTGCTCGCTGCTCATGTCGAGGAAGAAGACGGGAGGTGACGCGCATGGCAACCGAAGCGCAGATTAAGGCCCAGAAGAAGTACGACGTGGAGAACACGCGGCAGGTTCACCTGAAACTTAACCGCCGCACCGACGAGGACGTTCTGGAAAAGCTCGACAGCGTGGCTAACAAGCAGGGCTACATCAAGGAGCTGATACGCGCCGATTTGAAAAAATAGGAACTGACGGGAATCCGAGAGGGTTCCCGTTTTTTATTTTGAAAAAACTTCCGATTCCCGCCTGCATAAGGTCGTTATAGGTGTATACTATAAACATCAAAAGGAAAGGGCAAGAGAAGGGAACCACGAAATGGAAAACGCGGCCAAAGAACACGAGCTTGAAGCAAGCTTGAAAATCATCAACGATGAGGAAGAGAAGCTCTACGGCCTTTTCGAAGACGTATTCGGCGAGGATTCGGCCGAGGACATGCCAGAGACAGCAGACGCGATTGAAAGCTACCTCTTCAGCGAGCTGCGCTATTGCGGCAAGCAGGTGGACGCTTCGAAGGTAGCCGACATCATTTCAGTGATTCACTGCATGCGGCACGCAGAAGAGCGCTTCCACGAAGCAGACAAGGCCGTGCCAGATGATTGTGATGCATGGTGTGCGTCGCACGGCTATGCCTACTAGCAAGAAAAGGCCCCCAGAAATGGGGGCTTTTCATCGTTCCCGCAATTCCCGCTCCGCGTGTCGTATAATCAAGGGAGTGAAAAAACCAATCGGAAAAGAGCGTCATGCAGGGATTTTGGGAAAAGCTATTGTGGATATGCATACCTTCTGCGCTGGCAGCGACCGCAACTGTCGTGTCGAATCCAGAGCTCGATTCGCAGTTCGCAATCTACTCGGCAGCAGCGGTCGTCGCCCTTCTGGGCGTGATGCTGTCGAACAGACGCGTCGAGAAGGAGAAGGCCGAAAAGGAAAACGAGCTTTTCAAATCGGCCTTGCGTGCGCTGCTCAGAAGCGAGCTTATGAGAACGCATCATCAGGCGGTGCGCGACGGCCACGCTTCGACCATGGACAAGGAAGTCATGGAGCGCACCTATCAGAGCTATCACCAGCTAGGCGGCAACGGCATCGCCACGAACCTTCACGACGAGATGATGGCGCTGCCGACAAGAGACGAATAGGAGGAAGGAAACAATGAAAGAAGAAATGAAAGAGTATTTTCTGTCTGACAAGCTGTATGCAATTCTCAAATGGACGGCTCTAATTGCGTTCCCATCAATCGCAACGTTCATCGGCGTTATCGGTGCCGTATGGGGATTGGCGGACACTGACGCAATCGTTACGACAATCAACGCAGTTGGAGTTCTAATCGGCGCACTCATCGGAGTGAGCGCGGCAACCTCGAAGCAGGTACCAGAAGGGACTGAGTAGACATGGCAATGCAAGGAATCGACATCAGCGCATGGCAGGCGGGAATCGACCTCGCGAAGGTTCCATGCGACTTCGTAATCGTTAAGGCGACTCAGGGCACTGTGTATGTATCGGAATCCTGCGACGCGCAGGTTCAGCAGGCCATCAGCCTTGGGAAGCTGTTCGGCTTCTACCACTACGTCGGCGGAGACGGAGCACAGGCAGAAGCCGACTTCTTCATCGACAATTGCGCGGGCTATTTCGGCAAGGGCATCCCGTGCATCGACTGGGAGAGCGCGGAGAACGCCGCATGGGGCAACACCGACTACCTCAGTCAGCTTGTCCAGCGAGTCATCGACCGCACGGGAGTCAAGCCGCTTATCTACGCTTCGGCCAGCTCCTTCCCGTGGGACGTCGCGCATGCTCTCGACTGCGGCGCATGGGTCGCGCAGTATGCCGACAACAACGCCACAGGATACCAGGACAGCCCTTGGAACGAGGGAGCCTACGCCTGCTCGATTCGCCAGTATTCGAGCCACGGCAGACTCGACGGCTACTCCGGTAACCTGGACCTCGACAAGGCCTACATGGACGCCGACGGATGGGCGATGTACGTGGGCGCGGCAAGCGGCCAGCATGAAGGCTGGGTACAAAAGGATGGCAATTGGTGGTACCGCCACGCAGATGGAAGCTATACCAAGGACGGCTGGGAGCAGATTGGTGGCAAATGGTACCTCTTCGATGCTGACGGATGGATGCTGACAGGATGGCAGCAGGTCGGCGGCAAGTGGTACTACCTCACCGATTCAGGCGCGATGGCCACAGGATGGGTGAACGACGGCGGGAAGTGGTACTACATGGACACGGACACGGGAGCGATGCACGCGGCGGATGTCGAGAGCATCGGCGGAAAGTGGTATGCCTTCGGCGCGGACGGCGAGATGCAGTATGGCGTTGGTTCCGATGCAAGCGGCGCACTGAAGGTGTAGGAACAACCGAGCAAGACCACGAAGCGGGTCTCGTCTAGACGGCGAGACCCGTTGCTGATTGAAGGGGGGAATCGCATGGGAGCATACAAGAGCTGTCCTCGCTGCGGGAAGATTCACCCATACGGCCAGCCTTGCCCGATGAAGAAGCCGACCTACCGTTACGAGAGGGAAGGCGCGGACAGGCTGCGCTTCACCTCAAGGTGGAAGAGGAAGAGCCTGCAGGTGAGGGACGATGCGCATTGGATGTGCGAGGTGTGCAGAGACCAGGGGAAGGCAACGACCGAGGGGCTTGAAGTCCACCACATCGAGAAGCTTAGGGAAGACCCAGACGGGCTGATTGAGGACGACAACCTCGTGTGCCTGTGCAGGATGCACCACAGGATGGCCGACGATGGCGAGCTGACGAAGGAATACCTGCGCGGGCTTGCGGCAAAGAGGATTGAGGGCTGCTAACAATCCCCCCTGCCATACGGGGTATTCGGGCGCGTTCACGCGCTATCCACACGCCCTAGTGAAGACACTAAATTTTCGATATGCTGGGCTTTTTTGGAAAACGGCGGTTTATGGAGTGGAAAACTCCGATTATCATTCAATAATGGCGATTATCGGGGATTCTTTCGAGCGTTTCCCCCATAGCGCCTTCGAACGTATAGAGAAAGGAGATTTTCAAGGCATGGAAAAGACAAAAGTAACCTATATGGACGCCGATTCGCTGATTCCGTACGCGAACAACCCGCGATTGAACGACAACGCGGTGGATGCCGTAGCGGCGAGCATCAAAGAGTTCGGCTTCAAGGTTCCAATCGTGGTTGACGGCGAGAACGTCATCATCAACGGGCACACGCGCCTGAAGGCGGCGCACAAGCTGGGGTTGAAGCAGGTCCCCGTCATCGTGGCGGACGATTTGACGCCCGAGCAGGTGAAGGCGTTCCGCCTTGCGGACAACAAGACTGGCGAGCTTGCTGAATGGGACATGGACAAGCTGGACATCGAGCTTGAGGGCATCGACGAAATCGACATGGCCGAGTTCGGATTCGATGACTCGGCAATCGATGTCTCAGATGACATGGAGCCGATTGATGACGAGCAAATCGGAGACGCGATGTCGCAGGAGCACAAGATGAAGCTAGACGGCTCGACAATCATCCTGACCGAAGACGAATACAACCTCATTCGTTCGAAGCTCGACCAGTATCTGGATGCGAACGGGGTCAGCTACGGGTTTGTGGGGTGGCTTATCAATGGTTAGCTACGTTGACATTGAAGCGATAAAGCCAGCTGCATACAACCCGCGCAAGATTACGAAGGAGCAGCAGCAGGAGCTTTGCAAGAGCATACGCAGCTTCGGGCTAATCGTGCCGATTCTCGTCAACCGCAAGGACAACGTCATCATCGCTGGACACCAGAGGACGAAGGCCGCGCGTCTCGTGGGGATTCAGACAGTCCCGGTGCAGTACGTCGAGAGCATCAACCTCGGTGACGAAATCAAGTTCAACCAGATTCACAACGCCACCGAATCCGGAACCGTCGAGGTGAGGTTCGACGGTGACGCGGAGAAAGGGAAGTTCATCGAGCTTGACAACGAGGACTTCACGACCGTCAAGAACACGGCAACCGTGGTGAAGGAGATTTGCGGCCTCACGCTGAAATACGGGAACGTGCTTTCGGCTGTCATTTGCAAGGGCGATGTAATTCTCGGCGGCGATTACGTCAAGGCGTGCAAGGTTCTCGGCCTGAAGGTGAACGCCTACGTCTGCGACGATTCGATGCATGACGATTTGCTCCACTACTTCGGCGAGGACTATGGCGAGTACTCATACGACCACATCAAGCGCGACACCTACGTTCAGGGCCTTGCGCAACTCTACAGGAGCGTCAGCCGCGACGATGGAAAGTGCGCACATCACTCGACGCTGTACGTGCGCCACGTGATTCCGTATCTCAAGGGACACGCTTCGGCGAAAACGGTACTCGACTTCGGATGCGGAAAGGGAGACTACATTAGGCATCTTAAGAAAACGGGATATGACGCGCTGGGAGTCGAGTTCTTCAACAACAACGGCAAGGCAATAGACGTGGCAAAGGGCAACCGCATGATTGACGCCCTGGTGAAGCACCTGCAAGAGCGCAGGAAATTCGACGTGGTAGTATGCGACAGCGTGCTGAACAGCGTTGATTCCATGAAGGCCGAGCGGAGCGTAATCGACTTCCTGAACCTCATGGCAAGCGACAGGCTCTTCATAAGCGGAAGGCCGCTTGATTCCGTGACGCGGATGATGAAGTGCAAGAAGGACGCTGCGAACGCATGGCGTGCGGTCGAGTTCTTGGACGCGGACAACTTCAGCGCTAACTACCGAAGCGGGAAATGGTACTTCCAGCACTACCACACGAAGGAGCAGATAAAGAAGTCGCTCGAAGAGAGCGGATTCGAAATCGTCAAGCTCGACTGGGAGAAGTGGGGCAGCAGTTGGCAATGCGAAGCCGTCAAGACTAGGGAGCTTCCATTGCAGCGTTACATCGACGCCATCGACTTCGAGTTCGACCTTCCGCTTCCGAACGGCAGAAGCTACAAGCGTAACGGAGACGTGAAGAAGGCGCTTGCCTTCGAGTGATATAGGGGTATACTTGTACAAACGAGGTTTATGGGAGAAAGGAGAGCGATTCGATGATTATCAAGTCGTTAGAGGTCGAGGGAACGTTCAAATACCTATGGCTCAAGTCCGTGAGGGATGTCGATTTGTCGCGCCATTGCGCTAGATGCCTTGTAGGTGACTACGACGGCAGAATCAACAACAGGCTGACTGAAGCGCACGACATTGAGCTTGACGAAGACGTGTACTACCTCTGTGGGGTCTCGCAACCCTACAGGTGGGAGAACAACTTCCATCTGGCGTTCAGGCGCAAGGAAGGAAGCACGATAGATTACTCTTCGAATGGCGTGACGGTGAGAATCGAGGGAGCTGAGCGCCTTCCAATCGACGCTAAATACAACAACCCAGCTGACATGCATTACAGGACGAAATCCTATTGCACGTGCAGGAACTGGCAGTTCGCAAACTACTTCGAGACGCATATGAAGAGAGGTGCCGAGAATGGCTAAGCAATCGCTCAATGAACAGGCACGCGAGATTCTCAAAATCGCGGAAGAGACAGGCGTACAGACAAACTTCTTTTTCGTGACAACGTTCAAGCGCTACCAGGTGCAGCTCAACAACCTCGCGGAGCTTGAGAAGGCAATCAAGGAAACGGGAACGCTCGTCACGAAGGAGTACGTGAAGGGACGCGCCAACATCTACGTAAACCCCGCAGTGACCGAGTACAACAAGACCACGGACTCGGCCAACCGCACGGTCACCACGCTCATGAAAATCATCAAGGGATTCGCCAAAGAAGACGAGGAACGCGATTCCGACTACGACCCGCTCATGGCGATAATCAACGGTGACAGCGATGGCGAGCAATAAGGGCTACGAGTATTGCGAGCGTGCGATTGACGCTGACACCACACCGCTCTACGTGCGCAAGCAGATGCGCCTATGGATGGACGTTTGCGAGGGCAATAGCGAAAAGTACTTCGTCAGCGATGCGAAGATTCAACAGGTCGAATCAATCCTGAAACTGCTCGTCATGCCGAAGGGCCTGAAGGCTGGGCAGACGCTTTACGAGTGCACGACGGGTTATCAGTGGTTGCTCTACATCGCCGTTCTTTGCACCGTATACCGCGACAATCCCGAGAAGCGCCGCTACGAAATCGGGCTGCTGGAAATCGCCCGCAAGAACTTCAAGACTTACACCGTCGCGACCATCTTCATCATCCTGATGTTGACCGAGCCGCGATTCGCGGAATTCTTCTCGGTCGCGCCAGACGGGGCGCTGTCTAGGCAGATTCGCGAAGCCATATCGCAGACGCTGCGCTCGTCCCCGCTGGTGTACGAGTACAAGGGAGACAAGCGCTTCAAGATTCTCCGCGACTGCATCACGTTCAGGCCTAAGAGTTCGACATACGTCCCTCTTAGCTATTCGACCTCGCGAATGGATGGCCGACTCCCAAGCGCCTTCTGCGCGGACGAGGTCGGTGCGCTTCCCACTAGCTACGCCGTCGAAGCCATGAAGTCTGGCCAGCTCAACATCCTCAACAAGCTCGGCTTCATCATCTCGACCAAGTACCCGACAATAGACAACCCTTTCGAGGACGAGGTGGCATACGCCAAGAAGGTGCTGGACGGAATCGCCGAGGATGACACGCTGTTCGCGCTGCTCTACGAGCCCGACGATACGAAGGACTGGATGACGGACGATTTGGTCATGCGTCAGGCGAACCCAGTCAGCTTGGAGATTCCCGAAATCTGGGAAGACCTGAAGAAGAAACGCGCCTATGCCATCGCGGTGGAATCGGCACGCGAGAACTTCCTCACGAAGCACTGCAACATCATCTACCAGGGCCAGGGGACGGAGACGTTCATCGACGTTGCCGACGTTCAGGCTTGCAAGGTTGCTAATATAGACTGGCGCGGGCGCGTCGTGTATCTGGGGCTAGACCTTTCCGAGACGAACGACAACACGGCGGTCGCGATGGTGGCGGCAGACGATGACGGCAATATCCTCGCCGATGTTTTCGCGTTCGTGCCAGAGGGACGCATCCCCGAGAAGAACGCATACGAGAAAACCGACTACAACGAATTCATCCGCGCTGGCAAGTGCATCGCCTGCGGTGACAGGGTTATCGACTACAAGGTTGTCGAGGACTTCATTCTCGGCATCGAGGAAAAGTACGGGGTACAGGTGCAGGCAATCGGCTACGACCGATGGAACGCGCTCAGCACAGCGCAGAAGCTGGAAGGCGCGGGATACAACACGGTCGAAATCAGGCAGCATTCGAGCGTGCTCCATCCGCCGACGAAACTTCTGAAAGAGAAGATTCTTTGCGGCGAATTCGAGTACGCCGACAACAAGCTGCTCGAAATCAACTTCCAGAACGCCCGCTGCTCATACGATACGAATAAAAACATGTACGTGCACAAGAAGAAGTCGAAGGGCAAGGTCGATATGGTTGTTTCGCTTATCAACGCAGTATACTTGCTCCAGCAGGACGTGATATTCAATCAAATGCCTGACTTCACGGTTCAGGTCATATAAAAAGGGGTGATTACATGGGATGGCTCAGCGATAGGCTGGAGCGCAAGCGCTCCGCCGAGAATATCATAGGAAACGACGGCACGGTGAACGACGTGCTTCTTAGGGCTTTGCTCGCAAACGAGCCAATCGACCGCGACAAGGCGATGATGCTTCCTGCGGTATCTGGCGCGGTTGACTTCATCACGAGCGCCGTGGCTTGTATGCCCGTTCGCCTGTACCGCACCAAGAAGGGCGTCGTCGAAGAGGTGGAAAACGACCCGCGAACGAAGATGCTCAACGGGGACACGGGGGACACGCTGGACGGTTTCCAACTGAAGAAGGCGATGGTCGAGGATTACCTCATGGGCAAGGGCGGATATTGCTACATCGAGCGCAGCCGCAACGACGTGACTGGCCTTTATTACGTGAAGTGCGACGCGGTGAGCATCAACATCAACAGCGACCCGATTCACAAGTCATACGACATTATCGTGGGCGATGGCACGTACAAGCCTTTTGAGTTCATCAAGATTCTGAGGAACACCAAGGACGGCGCTTCTGGCGTCGGCCTTACCGTCGAGGTCGCGAAGGCTTTGGAGACGGGATACCAGACGCTCATGTACCAACTTGGGTTGGTGAAGGCGGGCGGAAACAAGCGCGGGTTCCTGAAGTCGCAGCGCAAGCTTGGCCAAGAGGAAATCGACGCGCTCAAAGACGCATGGTCGAAGCTTTACGGCAACTCTGAGGAAAACGTTGTCGTTCTGAACAACGGCCTTGAGTTCCAAGAAGCGAGCAGCACGTCAACGGAAATGCAGCTTGACGAGAACAAGCGGACGATGGCCGAGGAAATCAACGGCATATTCCACATCAAGGAGAATTTCGAGGAAACGTGGAAGTTCGCAATCTACCCCATCGTGCGGGCTTTCGAGACGGCGCTCAACCGCGACCTTCTTCTCGAGCGCGAAAAGCGAAATTACTTCTTCGCGTTCGACAGCCGCGAAATCATCAAGGCGAGCTTGAAGGAACGGTATGAGACGTACCAGCTTGCGAAAGAATGTGGCATAATGACAATCAACGAAATGCGCCGCAACGAGAACATGAACGAGATTCAAGGGCTTGACCTCATCGACCTCGGACTCGGCTCGGTTCTCTTCGACACCGCCACGGGAGAGACGTACACACCGAACACGGACTCCACGAAGGCGGCTGCTGGCATTTCGGATTCTGGCGGCGCACTCCAAGCGCAAGGGGGTGAAATCAATGCAGATTAACATTCGTGAAGACGCTGTTGAAATCGAGGGCTACGTCAACGCCGTTGAGCGGAACAGCAAGCCGCTGCTTTCGCGCATGGGCAAGTTCATCGAGCGAATCAAGGCGGGAGCGTTCGCGCGTGCCCTGAAGCGCAACGACGATGTGCATGTCCTGCTCAACCACGACTGGAAGCGCGACCTCGGCAGCACCAAGCAGGGCAACCTCGAACTGGCCGAGGACAACATCGGCCTTCGCGCCAAATGCACCATCACCGACAAGGAAGTCATGGAGATGGCGAAGCGCGGCGACCTGGTGGGCTGGTCTTTCGGCTTCTACGACCGCGACGTCAAGAACGGCGTCGAGAACGGCATGCTCACCCGCGAGGTGAACGACCTCGACCTCGAAGAGGTCTCCATTCTTGACCGTTCCAAGGTTCCAGCCTACGACGGCACGCTCATCATGGCCCGCAGCGAGGATTCCGATAACGACATGTTCCTGTCGGAGTCCTTCGACGCGGACGGAGAACCGCCCGAGACGCGGGATGACGGACAGCAGCAGGAAACGCAGCAAGAAACGAAGCAGGAAATCAATTACGACGAGTACAAGGCAATGATTGCCGAGATGAAGGAGGACTAACATGCCGATTTACCACACCCGCTCCATGAGCTACAAGAACCTCGTGGAGCTTAAGAACGACAAGATTAATCAGGCCGAGAAGATTCTCGCCGACGCTGAGGTGAACAAGCGCGAGCTTACGCCCGATGAAGCCGCCGAGCTTGCGGAAATCCGCGATGACGTGAAGCGCATCAAGGATGCGCTCAAGATTGGCGACGAGCTAGATGATTCCAAGGAGAAGCAGCCGAAGCAGGAGCCTATGCCCGCTGGCGGAGAGCCGAAGCCGACGCAGGAGCAGCAGGATACCCGCGCCTTCGAGAACTTCATCCGTGGCCGCGTGATGCACGAGCGTGCGGGCGAGCTGAAGAAGACCGACAACGGCGCGGTAATCCCCACCACCATCGCGCAGCAGATTATCAAGAAGGTATACGACGTATCTCCGATTCTGGACAAGAGCCAGAAGTACAACGTCAAAGGCAAGCTCCAGATTCCGTACTACGACACCACGGACGGCGGCATCACAGTCGCGTATGCCGATGAGTTCACCCCTCTGACTTCCAGCAACGGCAAGTTCAAGAACATCGAGCTTGACGGCTTCCTCGCTGGCGCACTGAGCAAAATCTCGAACAGCCTGATTAACAACTCGCAGTTCGACATCGTATCCTTCGTGGTCAACCAGATGGGCGAGGATATCGCACGCTTCATCGAGCATGAGATGCTCATCGGCACCAGCAACAAGGTCGATGGCCTCTCCAAGCTCACCAACTCCGTTACCGCTGCGGCACAGACCGCAATCACCGCCGACGAAGTCGTGAAGCTGAAGGACAGCATCAAGGACGTTTACCAGAACAACGCGATTTGGATTATGTCCCCAGCGACCCGCACGGCGCTCCGACTGTTGAAGGGTTCCGACGGCCATTACCTGCTTCAGGACGACATCACCTCGCCGTTCGGTACCGTCCTTCTTGGCAAGCCTGTCTACGTGTCCGACAACATGCCTAACATGGCGAAGGGCGCTACTGTCATCTACTACGGCGACATGACGGGCCTTGCCACGAAGTTCTCCGAGAACATCACCACGCAGGTTCTTCGCGAGAAGTACGCCGACGAGCACGCGACTGGAGTTATCTCCTGGTTCGAGTTCGACTCCAAGGTGCAGGACGCGCAGAAGCTCGCCAAGCTTGTGATGGCAAATGCATAAGGCGCTGAAGTCTTTCAGCGGCGCAATCTCTATGCACGAGGGCGAGACGCGGGAGATTGAGGACGCCGAAATCGTCGCAGACCTCACCAAGGCTGGCTACATCGAAGAGGTGAAGCCCAAGCGCGGCAGGAGCGTCAAGAAATCTGGGGAGCCGAATCCCCAAGAGTAAGGGGGAAACGACATGAACCAGATTGCGAAAGTCTCGGAGGTCACTTCGACCGACCTTGCGGAATTCCTGCGTGTCGGCGAGGTGACCGAATCCGAGGAAGGGTTTCTAGACACGATAATCGGCGCGGCCAAATCGTACATGCGCAAGTACACTGGGCTTACGGCGGAGCAGCTTGACGAATCCAGCGACCTCGTTATCGCCCTGCTCGTGCTTTGCCAAGACATGTACGACAACCGCGCCCTGTACGTCGATTCCGCGAACGTCAACCTTGCGGTGCAGAGCATCCTCGACATGCACTCCGTCAACCTTCTACCTTCGGTGATGCAAGATGATTAACGCTGGCAAGTACAAGCACCGCATCCAAATCGTCAAGCCGAAGGTATCGCACGATGCAGAGGGTTTCCCTACCACGGTTGACGAGCCTGTGTTGGAAGCCTACGCGAGCGTGAGAACGACGAGCGGGTACACGCTCATCAAGAGCGGCACGAGCTTCGAAGCGGCAACGACGAACTTCACGATTCGCTACCCGCCGACAACCAAAATCGACCGAGATATGGTCGTCCTGTTCGACGGAAGGCGATACGAGATTCAGTACCTGAACAACGTGAACGAAGCTAACACCGAGGTCGAAATGCAATGCAAGGCGGTGACCCACTGATGGCAACATTCGAAGAGCAGCTCCCGACCGAGCTTATGGAGCAGTTCGAGTTCCTCGACAAGAACACCGACACGATGCTCAAGGAGATGACGCGCGAGGGGGCGAAGAAGGTTTTGGCGAACGTCAAGTCCAACGTCCCGCAGAGCTTCAGGAAGTCAGGCATCATGAAATGCCTGAAGCTGACGCGCTCGTACAAAACGCCATCCGATGACGGCGTCGCCACCAAGGTTGCGTTCTACGGCTATTTCACAAACGAGGACGGGAAGAGAACGCCAGCGCCTTTGGTGTGCAACCTTTTCGAGTACGGGCGCAGCAATTCGCCGTACCCTCGGCACCCCTTCATGCGCCGCAGCTTCGTTGGCAGCGAAATCGAATCGGCGATGAAAAAGGTGCAAGACAAGTACCTGCCGAAGGAGTGAGCCGATGAATTCCGAAATCGTCAAGATTTTCAAAGGCTTCACCGTCAACGGCAAGGATATCCCCGTGCGCTTCATGACCTACGAGGGACATGGCGAGCCTTACGTCATTTTCAGCCGCGAGTACGACGATAGCTCTTATGCTGGGGACGATTCATTGCTGGGGTACGTGACATACTACGACTTCGACGTTTACAGCAAGGGCAACCACGCGGCGCTCGTCGAAGCAGTCAAGAAGGTTCTCGAAGATGCGGGCTGGACATGGCAGCCGTCCCGCTCTTCTGGGGACATGTACGAGAGCGACACGGGATACTTCCACGTAACGCTCAGTTTTGCGAAAGAAAGAGGGGTTTAAATGGCTAAGATTGGCCTTACCAATATTTGGTGGGCGAAGCTCACCGAAGCCGAGGACGGAGCACCTTCCTACGATGGCGCGAAGTCTTTCGGCAAGGCGGTTTCCTGCAAGGTCTCCGTCACCAACAACGACGCGACTTTGTACGCAGAGGACGCATTGGCAGAATCCGACAAGAGCTTCAACAGCGCCAGCGTCACGCTCGGCGTTGCAGACGATGACGATACGATTTTCGCGCCCATCCTCGGCCACACCGTCAATAGCGCCGAGGAAGGCAAGGGCGAGATGGTACGCAACGCCAACGACGTCGCTCCATACATAGGCCTGGGCCGCGTCATCACAAAGATGGTCAACGGCGTCCTGAAGTACAAGGGCGAGTTCCTGTACAAGGTCAAGTTCTCGGAGCCGTCGCAGGAAGACCAGACGAAGGGCGAGAAGGTGGACTTCAAAACGCCCGAAATCGAGGGGTCTGCGGCGAGCCTTGCGAACGGCAATTGGAGCGCGGCGCAAACGTTCGACACCAAGGATGCAGCCGTCGCATGGGTCAAGGGAAAGCTACAGGCATCGAAATAATATCTGGAACATATGTGCGATAATGGGTCATGGCAATCGCCGTGGCCCATTGTTTTAAAGGAGGAAGGAACGGCATGAAAAGCAAGTTGCAGGAAATCGAGCACCAAGGCAAGACGTACAAGCTCGCATTCGACCTCAACGTCATGGAAGCGATTCAGGACGAGTACGGCAGCATCGAAGCGTGGGGCAAGCTCGTTGAGCCTGACGAGGGCGAGCCTAACATCAAGGCGCTCGTCTTCGGAGCTACCGAGATGATTAACGAGGGCATAGAAATCTCGAACGACGAGAACGGCAGCGACGAGAAGCCGCTGACGCATCGCAAGGTGGCAAGGATTCTCACCGAGGTCGGGCTTGAATCGGTGACGGACAAGGTGCAGAAGAGCGTCATCGACAGCACGGCGGATGATTCAAAAAACGCATAATCCACGACGAAGACGTAATCTTTGATTACGACCCGACCATCAATTTCGCGTGGTATTACTTTATAGGACGTACGCGATTAGGGCTTTCGTCCGACAAGGAGGTCGGGAGATTGGAACTCAGACGGTTTCGGGCGCTCTATCAGGCGTACAAGGACACGTTCGACATCGAGACGCAGCTGAGGGCGAGCGGGTCTACGTATGCCAAGCTCGAAGCGCAGTCCATGAGCGAGGAAGAATGGTTTTAACAAGGGGGTGGTTATATGGCAAGCTTCGGAGGGGCAGTCAAATTAACTGGTGAATCTACCTATCGCGCCGCATTGCGCAACATCACGCAGAATTTGAAAGAAGTTTCGTCCGAACTCAAGCTTGTTTCCTCGCAGTACGACAAGAACGACACGAGCATAGAGGCTCTGACCGCGAAGCAGGCGGCGCTGACCCATAGGCTCGAAGAGCAGAAGTCGAAGCTCTCTGTGCTGCGCGAGCAGTATGAAAAGATGGGAAGCGAGTACCAGCAGAACAAGGAGAAACACGAGCAGCTAATCGCTTCGTACAGCCGCGAGAAGTCCGAGCTTGAGCGAATCGGGCGCGAGCTTGGAACGACATCGCCAGAGTACAAGCAGCAGGCGGAGGTTGTCGAAAAGCTGAAGGAGCAGGTAGATAAATCGACCGCGGCCAACGACCAGAACGAGCGCTCCATGTCTCGCATGCGCACTCAGATGAACGGCGCGCAGGCGGACATCAACAAGACCTCGAACGAAATCAAAGACCTCGAATCACAGATGGGCAAATCCGCAACTTCAAGCGGCAAGCTCGGCGAATCGGTCGAGGACGCTGGCGAGAAGGCACGCAGAGCCGATGGAGGGTTCACCGTCCTGAAGGGCGCTATCGCCAACATCGCTGGCAACATCGTAACGTCGGCAATCAGCGGAATCCAGAGCCTTGCGGGCGAAGCCATCAACTCCGCCGATGCTCTGAAGAAGTTCGAATCGACCATGAGCTTTGCGGGCTACGACGATTCGACCATATCGCAGGCAAAAGCCGACATGAAGGACTACGCCGACAAGACCGTTTATGATTTGGACACGGTTGCGAATACGACTGCGCAGTTGGCGGCAAACGGCATTCAGGACTACACGGGGCTGACGCAGGCCGCGGGCAACTTGAACGCCGTCGCTGGCGGCAACGCCGACACGTTCAAGAGCGTGTCGATGGTGCTAACGCAAACCGCTGGCGCTGGCAAGCTCACGACGGAAAACTGGAACCAATTGGCGGACGCGATTCCTGGCGCGTCTGGGCAGCTTCAAGAAGCGTTGCAGAAGAACGGCGCATACACTGGCAACTTCCGCGATGCTATGGCCGAAGGCCAAATCACAGCCGATGAATTCAATCAGGCAATCATGGATTTGGGCTTCACTGACGCGGCGCAGCAGGCCGCGACCTCAACCGATACGTTCGAGGGCGCAATGGGCAACATGCAGGCCGCTGTCACTGACGGCTTGATGCAAGTCTATGACGCAATCGGCTCCGAGAACGTCACGGGATTCATCAACGGAATCAGCGATGCGGTGTCTGCCGTCATCCCGACAATCAAGGACGGCATATCGTGGCTGAAGGACAACCTTCCGACAATCGCCCCGCTTCTAGCGGCAATCGCTGGCGCGATTGGCGGCTTGCTTGTGGCTGAGAAGATAACGGCCTTGGTCACGGCGTTCAAAGCATGGAAGACCGCCACGGAAGGAATGACCATCGCGCAACAGCTTCTCAATGTGGCTATGTCGGCCAACCCAATCGGCATCGTACTGACCCTGGTAGGAGCATTGGTCGCTGGGCTGGTCGTGCTCTGGAACACCAACGAGGGGTTCCGCGATGCGGTAATGAATGCGTGGCAGGGCATCCAGGACTTCGTCGGCAACGCGATTCAGGCAATCGGGGACTTCTTCTCGAACTTCGGCACCACCATTAGCCAGCTGCCGCAGATGTTCGCCGACTGGCTGAACAACGTCATCGCAACGGTCACTGGGTGGGTGTCGGACATGGCGGCGCAGGCGGCCAGCGCAGGCTCGCAGTTCGTGAGCAATGTCGTGAACTTCGTGCAGAACCTTCCGTACAACATCGGCTACCTGCTCGGCACGGTCATCGGCTCGGTCATCTCTTGGGTCGGCCAGATGGCATCGAACGCCGCGAGCGCGGGTTCGCAGTTCGTGGCGAACGCCATCAACTTCATCCAGAACCTTCCCGCGAACGTCGCGAGCTTCCTGGGCAGCGTCATTTCGAGCGTCATCGGCTGGGCATCGAACATGGCTAGCAACGCTTCGCGTGCTGGCTCGCAGTTCCTGAGCAACGCCGTCAGCTTCGTCTCGCAGCTTCCTGGGCGCATCGCAGACTTCCTAGGAAACGTAATCTCGAACCTCGGCTCTTGGGCTGGGCAGATGGCGAGCAAGGGCGCGGATGGCGCAAGGAACATGTTCAACGCGGTGGTCGATGGGTTAGCGTCGCTGCCTGGGCGCGTGCTCAGCATAGGCTCCGACATCGTGCGCGGCATCTGGGACGGCATCAGCGGGGCCGCTGGATGGCTGGCAGACAAGGTCACGAGCTTCGCAAGCGGCATCTTGGACGGCATGAAGAACGCCCTCGGCATCCACTCGCCTTCGCGCCTGTTCCGCGACCAGGTCGGCAAGTACATCGCACAGGGCATCGGCGAGGGCTTCAAAGACGAGATGGGCAGCGTTGTCGGCCAGATGCAGGACGCAATGCCAGACCCTTCGGCTTTCGTGAGCGACCAGCAGATTGCCTACAGCGGCTATTCCGCGGCTGGGATGGTAGCCAATTCCAGCGTCGTCGATGCGGTCATCGAAGCTTTGGAGCGCGTGCATATCGTTCTCGATGACGAGGTGGCCGGGAAGTTCGTTGAGCGTACGGTAACGAACGCGATTTTCGCATAGGAGGTGTTTACATGATTAATTACATCGAGCTGAACGGCGAGAAGAGCACGAGCGTCAAGGGGCTGATTATCCAGTCCCTTCCGCCGATTACGAAACCGAAGATGCGCACGTCCACTGAGGAAATCGACGGTCGCGACGGCGATATAGTCACGAAGCTGGGCTATTCCGCCTACGACAAGGAGGTCGTCATCGGCCTTCATGGCGACTTCGACATAGACGATGCAATCGCCTTTTTCGATTCCGAGGGTGAGGTCGTTTTCGGCAACGAACCCGACAAGTACTACCGCTACCAGATTCTCGACCAAATCGACTTCGACCGCCTGGTGAGGTTCCGAACTGCGAATGTAAAGATGCACGTTCAGCCGCTCAAGCACGACGCTGTGGACAGGACTTTCGACATCGTGAACCAGTTCCTGCACATCCAAGATTCGACGGATAGCAAGTTCGGAATAACGGTCACTTCGAGCGACGGCAGCATCATGGTGTCGGGCAGAGCCACGAGCGATGTCGATATGGAGGTTCCAATCGAGAGCATGTCGCTTTCTGGCAGCTACACAATGACCGCTTCGGCTAGCGGCAGCGCTGCTGGGTGCGCGTTAAGGCTCATAGACGGCTCTCCGTCGAACGACATGTCTTTCGGCGGCTCGTACATGGAGCTGAAGAGCAACGCCGCAGCGACTATGACCGCAAAGGCCGATTCGAACGCCGAGTACGATGCGCTGTGGCTCGACATCAAGGCTGGAACTTCGGTAGACTTCACGCTGAGCGTCACAATGGCGAGCAACGAGTTCGACTCAATCACGCTCGCCAATCGCGGGAACGTCATCTCAAGGCCGACCGTCACCGTGTATGGTAGCGGCAACGTCGAGCTGGCAATCAACTCGGTTACCGTGCTGTCGTTCTCAATCGATGACGGCAGCATCACGATAGATGCTGAGGAAATGAACGCATACCATGGCGATACGCTGATGAACCGACACGTCACAGGCGATTACGCCGACTTGCGCCTGAACGTCGGGGAGAACGTCATATCATGGAGCGGCGACGTCACTGGAATCAAGATAGAAGATTTTTCGAGGTGGTTATGATGCGGGCTAACTTCACGATGGAGGACAAGTACATCCGCATGGTTCGCGGAGATACCCTATCTTTCGGGATTCAGGTCTGCGACGAAGAGGGAGCGCCATTCGGGCAGGACTTGGAGCGGGCGTATTTCACTTGCAAGTCAAACCGCAGCGACAACAGATTCCTCTTCAAGAAGTCGCTTTCTGACGGCGTCTCCAAGGTCGGGCAAGGTTCCTATGTCGTGCGGGTAGCCCCGAGCGACACGGCAAGCGCAAAGCCTGGGAAGTACTTCTACGACTTCGAAATCGGCTGCAACGGTGACGTGTTCACCGTCATGCGCGGTGTGCTTGAAATCATGCAGGACGTGACGTTTTAGGGGGTGAGGACATGGCGAAGATAGACGAGCGCGTCAAGGTGATGTTGCTCAAAGGTGAGACTGGCGCGAGCATCAAGTCAATCGACAAGACCGCTTCTGACGGCCTTGTCGATACGTACACCGTCAAGATGACGGACGGCTCCGAGCAGCGGTTCTACGTAACGAACGGACGCGACGGCGAGAAGGGCGAGAAAGGCGATACGGGAAGCACAATCTCGGTTCCTGTGTCGGGCCTTTTCAACATGGGGGTCGATTCTGACGGAAATCTCTGGGCGTACCATTCCGATTCGGATAAAATCCCAGAATTCCAGTACGATTCATCGACTGGCGACCTATACTACATTACAGAGGGGTGATAACGAATGGCGAAAACCTTAATAGGCAACATCAAGGGAAAAGACGGGCGAGGAATCGCCAGCATCAGCAAGACTGGAACGACTGGCTCGGTCGATACCTACACAATCCACTACACCGATGGCACTACGTCAACGTACACGGTCAACAACTCAGACAGCGTTTCGCTTCAGCGCCAAATCGTCCCGAGCGCGGCGGTGGAATCTTCTGCCACCGCTTCGCAGGCATACGCGGCGGGCGATTACGTCGTCGTCAACGGCGTTCTGCGAAAGGTCAAGAGCGCAATCGCCAAGGGCAATGCCATCTCAGATTCGAATTCGACCGCCGCGACGGTAACGGGCGAGTTAGCTACCATCGAGGATGCCGTATTCAACCAGACAGCAATATGGAAAAATAGTAATACTCCACATGGCAGCTGTATGTTAAGCATAAGCAATAATATCCATCGATTATATGGCACAGCGCTCGTGCTTAGTGGCGAATGGAGCACCGTATGGAACGCTGCCGTAAAATGTCCTGGAGTATCGGATGATAATTGGTATATAAAAACAGACTTTAAAGTCGAAATACCATCGAAGGCATATTCCGTCCCGTGTTCTGGTATTAATATTGCTACTGGTGGAAATGTCTTTCCTGAAAATTTTAATGAAGCGATTTACTACGTCGGTTCAGATGGATATATCTATATACCGACTGGAAGCTCCAAGCCGACAAATACGACTTTATGGTTATTTTGGGGTAGGGCAGCCCGAGAAATATAGGTTGATATCAAACATAGGAGAAACCATGGCAAAGACCTACAAATTCGCAGACGGAAAGACCATCGATTTCACTGACGGGAGCACCGCGCTCGATTGCGTGTCGGTCGTTAAGACCTTCGCGGAGCTTGACGCAATCCGCGCCGAGTTCACCGAGGACAACCTGAAGGGGGCGGAGTTCGACGGCGCTGTCGCACAGCATCTTGTGCCCGTCTCAGCGAAGGCCGAGACTGACGGCGAGAACATCGTTGCCCATTTCACCAACCGCGTGAAGGGACAGGACGAAATCAACGCCGAGCAAATCAGCGAGCTGCAGGAAGCTCTCGCGACCATCGTTGAAGGGGCATAAAATGGGATACATCTACGCACGCTTGATTTTCAAGGGGCTTCGCACTTTCGACAGCGTGCCCGCCAAGTACAAGGACGCGACGAAGGCCGCGTACAAAGACATTTACGGCATCGAGCTTTAGAGCCGTATAAAGATTGAACGCTCAGGGGGTGCAGCGATGCGCCCCCTTGGCATATAAGGAGGTGTGCAAATGGATTATCTATCGACTGTTCGGGTGCTCGATACCGACTACAAAATCAAGGACGAAGAAGCGGCGCGAATCAACCACACGCACAAGGTTGAGGAAATAAAGGGAGCAGCCAAAGAAGTACACAAGCACCAAGCGTCAGAGATTGACGGGCTTTCCGCCGTGGCCACGAGCGGGAGCTATTCGGATTTGCAAGGGAAGCCTTCGGCTGCAACCGCGAATGCCGACGGCCTTATGAGCGCCGCCGACAAGAAGAAGCTCGACAATAAGGTCGATGACACGGAGGAGGGCGTGAACGCGTCGCTTGAGAAGCTCCCGCAATGGACAGCCATCCCTAAGGACTCCACGCAGCTCGTGCGCCGCGATACTAACGGCACGGCAACATACGGGCGCGTGACCTTCCGCACGGTGTGGAACTACATCAAGGGCAAGGCAGATGCCGTGTACGCGTCCATATCGCACACCCACCCTGCGTCGCAGGTGTCTGGGCTGGCGAGAGTGGCCACGAGCGGCAAGTACGCCGACCTGGCTGGCGCTCCATCTTCGATGAAGAACCCTGAGGCGCTCACCGTGCAGGCGAACGGGGAAACGGTAGCTGCTTACGACGGCAGCTCTGCGGCCACGGCGAACATAACGCCCGCTAATATCGGGGCAGCGCCTTCCTCGCACACGCACCCATATCTTCCCCTTTCTGGCGGGACGCTCACGGGCAACGTTACAGCGCCGAAGTTCGTTGGAAGCCTGCAGGGCACCGCCGATGACGCCAAGACGGCAACAATCGCAAGAAGATTGGCGGACAACGGCGTTGGAGACGCGAACGTGGCTCGCCACGTGTGGTTCAGCGATGCGGGAATCGAGA
>JABLTL010161217.1_pt1 | contig 36205 bp, 30 predicted proteins | sample 7160151 | NCBI WGS metagenome assembly JABLTL01 (sample SAMN14651223, study PRJNA627086) | human gut metagenome | isolation source: feces | host: Homo sapiens
CAGCAGCTCGAGTATAAGTGTGAGCCAGGCGACTTCAACATCATGGTCGGCCCCAACAGCCGTGATGTGCAGACGCTTAAGTTTAGCTTAAAATAGGCTGAAGCATAGCAATCCTTCTTAACTGATCTAATAAAAAAGCGGAAACCAAAAGGTTATAATGCAACCTTAAGGTTTCCGCTTGTCTTTATCAGAATGACTGATACTATCCAGCGGACAGCAATAATTTTGAATGTCAATAAAGTGTCAGAATGGTGACACATGAGCTATTCCTCTCCGCCCTCTATCTGATAGACTACCACAAAGATGCCTTGGCGGTTTATAATGCCCGTGAACTTCATCATCCCGTTGGGACTCATGATTGAGGCCGTAGCATAGCCGTCGGCAGAGAAATCGCCTACTTCCCAGCTCATAGGATACTGTGAACCAACACCGATTCCGTTGTCCGTCAGTTGTGCCGAATAGTGCATGACGCCGCCATCGTCCACCCACGGCGTGCCCCACTGTGCAGTATGGAAGTCGACCTCAGACACCGCTCCGACTTCCACGTCGCCTGCGCCACTGCCCCCCGTCACTATGCAGGTGCGCTCCTCGCCATCGACGAACTTACGGGCATAAGCGTTTGACTTAAAAAATGGCGTTCCCCAAAGAGCCTTACCACAAGAATTGCCGCTGGCGTTATAGTAGTGGGCGTAGTATCCGTCGTCCTCGTCGTTGTCGTTCTGCATTGGAGCCACGGTACAGATCCCCAGACGCGGCGCATAGTCGCTCACCGCCTGTGGATCGACGAGATTGGGATTCGTCTTCTTCGGCTCAAACCGCTTCGTACCGCCGAGGTCTATGAAAAAGAAGTCGTCGCCGAAGTCACCCTTCGAAACGAGGGCAAGACCGCTCGAGAAAGAGCGTGCAGAGCTATATTGCGGCTGTATGACCATCCGCCCGTCGGCGCCGAGGTAGCCCCAGGCGCCGCTGAAGGCGTTTTCTGCTACATAGACCGCCCTGCGGTTCTCGCGGAGAGGAGCTATGGTGTAGTTCTTGCCGCCCACCTGCTTCGGATATGTCTTGATGGAAGGATACACTTCACGCAGTCCCGTGTCCATGAAATGCCAGTCTGCGACCATCCCGTCCACCTTCGTCGCAATTGCGCAGAGTCCGTCCACAAAGTTGGTTGCATCGACATACTTCGGCGGCATGGGCTTCGCTATGCCATGCTGGTCAACAAGATAAAGCTGCGTACCGTCAGGAACGGTTAGCCCCTTGGCAGTCTTGTGGAGCAATACGCCCGGGAACCCCATCTCTGGAATGCGCCCCATCGACGTCACGCACCATTCGCGATCGTCAGAGAGGGCATAGCCGTTGATGTTATAAAGTGTATACGTCACGCCGTCGTCAGTCAGACCGAACACGCCGCGGCTCACGGGAGTAGCCCTCCATCCCTCCGCACGATGGCAATCCTTGAGGAAATGAGTTGCCCCGGGCATTATCCTGAGCGGCATCATACGCACTACATCCTTACTGTCGGGCTGCACATCAGCCTTTTCCAGCAACATGGCCACGGTCTTTGCGTCCATCTCATCACGCTTCTCCTGCGCCGTCGCCGTGAAAGACAGCGTCAATAACGCCGCCACAATGGCAGTTCTTGCCATCCTTTTTGTTCTTTTCTGTATCATATCCTTCGTTTTTTAGTTAAGTGATAATATCGGCGATTTGGTACCGCCTGTATCGGCGATTTGGTATCGCTGATTCACGCTGTCGGATTTTTCGTAGCGGAAGAGTGGTACCGTTAAACTATCCTTCTTTGACATAATGGCTCAGCAGCGTGTGTAGCGGAGGTTTGGTACCGCATCTTTTCATGTTCTATACAAAAGTCTTGCAAGGGCTCTTATATTAGTGTCGGAATGGAACACATGAGTCCATTCGTGTCTAATGTAAAAACGTCTAAGAACTTGAGCGTCTTATGCCCGAGGTGTTGAAACGTCTCAAAGGCAACCTCAGGACAAGAGGCCGGTGGAGGGTGTGGTCAATCATCTCTATCATTACATTTACGCACGTATAGAGAATGACACCTCTATGAACTCGAAGACATCAACAGCCGCATATGAGAGCTTTTGGATGGGTATTGCTCGCTTCCTTACAAAGGCAGTAGCCGGTAGAATCTCTTCGAGAAGTATGAGCTGCCGAACATGCGTCCTCTGCCACAGCAGATGTACCGCTTCCGTATGCGCAAGGATGTAAAGCTCGGCGCATCATATCATGTCTGTGTAGACTCAAAGCACCACTTCTACAGTGTGCCCTACAAGTATGTGGGACAGATGGTAAAAGTCATGTGGGACGTGACACCTGTAGAGATATATGCGGAGGGAAAACGTGTGTGAACGCATGACCGCAAGTACGACCCATACGGTTATACGACCGTGAAAGAACATATGCCGGAGTCACACCTCGCATACGAGCACAACCGCAGTCAGAATGCAGCGGCACTCATTGACCGTACCCAGCGTGTCGGTCCGTTTACCAAGTGGGCTGTGGAGAACATCCTGCAACGCACTACATTCCCTCAGCAGGCATACGGCACATGCAACGGTGTACTGTCCCTTGGCAGAACTTATGGGTATGACCGCCTCGAATCAGCTGCTGCCCTCATGAAGGCAGAGACGGGCAAGGCTGGATACAAACTGCTGTCTAACATCTTAACTATGCTTTATTTCCTTAGCATGTAACCATATCATTTCAGTGCCTTCCAACCAACAGAACGTTCAAACTTCTCTATTCTTACATTTTCATCGACGAAGTTTTTGCTTTCTTTTTGATTACAAAAAAGCACAATATTCTTTTCTTCGGTCTTTGAGCTACCATATATCAAGCCTTCAATTTGTTGACCTTTGCTATCTCGAAACATATAGCGAAGAAACTCTGTGAAAACTTGTGTCGGTATATATTGCAAATGGTTGGTGTCTTTAGGGTCAACTCTTTGGGTTATATTATCATTGAAATGATGAAGAAATTGATTTTCCTGCCAATTATTCACCCAAAATGATTGCTCTGGTATTGAAGTCAAATCTATCACTTTCAAATCTTTTGCTGTTTCAAAAGTACCAACAATCAGTCCCTTAGAATCACCACCAACACATTCATTAGTGGCAGTTTCTTTTTCAAATGAAGCGTAAAACATAGAAATTCCTGCAGGACTCATTCTATTTGGAAATGCAAGATTGTCTGGCGGTGATGTAATATCAGCAAACTTGTAGTTCAAATTTACATCATCCACTTTACGAGCACGATATAAATTCGTTCCCTTAGGAAGTGATTTCACCAATCCTTGTTCTATTATCAAATCACTCAACACACTTAGAATATCATCAGAATGTCCATCTTTTTCTTGAATGATATTCCTGAACTCTGGTGTCGCAAGGAATGTGAATCGGCCACGATGTTTTACAGTATTGACAAATCTATCCCATTGGTTAGCATATTTGATTCTTCTATCTTCATCATAAATGTCGCTACTAATCCATTGTTCTGTCGTAAAACAACTCTTGATGTCTTCATTCAAATCATCATCATCTGTTGTTAAGTCAAGACCATCCATAAGTTCATCTACAGAATCGAAATATGTCAAGTTCTCAGGAATTACATATTCACCTATTCTCTTATAGCCAGGTATCACTTCTTGCTCATCATCATAAAACCCATTAGTTAAATAAAGCCCAGCATCATCTAAAGAATTGAAGTACAAGCCTATCTTCCATACTATTTGCTCGCATAAAGTATACATATCACAAACTGTATGCTTTTTTCCACAATAAGAACAAATTCCTTGTTTTCCGTGCGATTCTATTAGGCCATTCAGATATTTATCTTGAAAATGACAAGTACAAACATATTTGTCAGCAAGATCATGACTTGGCCAGTCTCCATTATCTTGCATTTCTATCATTTTATTCTTTACCCATCCCATAAATTCTCAGTTTTTATTCCAATAATGAACCAAATGGTTGTTTACCTTTTTATTAGGCGAGAACACACGTATCTCATCTATATCGACATCACAATCCTTTAGATAATCTACAAGTCCTCTACTTAAAATTTTACATTTATCCCAATTGGCTATGAAATAACGATTCGGAGTAACGCAACTTATTCTATCCCAATTCTTAATACTTAACTTGCTTTTGCTCAATTCTTGGTATATATGGTAAAAACTATGCTTCAGCATCTCTACAGATTGAGCGTCTTTCCAATTATGCGCAAGTATATACAAATACATATAAAAATCAATACTCTTGGCTCCATTATCTGCTTCTAACAATGCTCTCCAAGAACAAGATTGCGTCTCTTTTACATAAATGGCAGTTGGATCTATTTGATGTATAATGAAATTTTCAACTCGTTCATTGATAATCTTTTGCTTTCCTAACCAGCAAAAAATATCTTGTTTTTTCTGCATACAAGATAGAAGCAAGAAAGGAGAAATAACTGATAATTGAGAACTATTTGCTGAATCAAATATTATTTTGACAGCATCATTAGCATTCATTACTAATTGCAAAGAAATCTTCTCTTCTGTAAGAGTTTCTGAAGCTAACACTTTCTTTAGTAATTCGTCCCAATGTTTGAAAGATTCTAAGCTGTGACAATAATACAATAAAAATATTTCATTGAATTGTTTTGCTGGCAATCGCAACCATATACCAGTTTCAAAAAATCTTTCATTATTATTTAGCAATGGTAAAATATGCTCCCAATTATTATTTGTCAAGCCAAGTAATTCTTCTTCGTCCATGTGGTCGATGGCATATAGCAATGCCTTACATGCAGTTTCGTTAGGATGCTCTATCTTTACAATTTTATCTATCAAAGTCACATATTCATTATGACGATTTTTGTCTAATATCATCAATCTTTGAGCGAAATGAGTCAGTAAAGGATGTAAAAAGAAATCATTTTTCAAAGATGCAATTTGAAAGAGGTAATCTTCCTCAGTTCCATACAAAGAAGATATTTTCTCTGAAAGAAAGTTGCTTTTAAGTCTTATACCCTCATTTCGCTCCGGAAAATATTCTTCCAACAAGGATAGCACTTTTGCATATTCTTTTCCTCCAACTTTTTCATTTAATGCCGTGTCTAGCTCTTTCATCAACATTGCAAATGCAAATAGTTTCTCTTTCTCATCTTTAATGTCTTCCCTAAATAATCTTATTAAACTCGGAAAAGTATCATTCTCTCTTTTCGACTGTTCAAATATGTACAATAATCCAATAGTGAAATTCTCTTTGGCAATTTTACCCTTCCAAGGAGCATTTGATAATGATATATTAGTAATATTGTCAGTAAACTGAATAGAAAAGTCCTCGCTTCCAAGTTTCCTTCGAGATGCAGACCCTGTGCTCAGCGAAATCCATTTCAACATATCTAAAGGAAGATATTGAAGTAGATAGAAACATAATGCTTGATATGCACTTTGGGCTTTATCCATATATATGAATAAATTCTTGTTGTTGCCAAGTAAAAGTAAATATAGAACTAACAAGGACGTGTCATCGAACATATTAAAAACCACATTGGAATTTCTTGTTTCAAAATTATCGATTTCTATTTTATGTTGATAGAATTCATAGTCGTCCTTTTGAGGTCGTCTGAAGTAATCGTCCAACACCCGAAAATCAAAATTTCTATCCATTTCTTTCAAGTCAACAATTAGAGTATGAGTCCAAACACAACCAGGACGTTCCATTTCTTCTGCATACCATGTTTTGGCAAAAGCATATTTTTCGCCATTAGATAATGGATAGAAGGTCATATACGAATCTTCCCCTAACTCATTTCTGAAACCTGTCCAGTCACTTAGAACAGACATCAAAGATGAGTCGTTGTTAGGTCTTACAGGAAAAGAACTCGCCAAAAGTCCATGACCTTTATTATAGCCATATAAAGTCTGTTCTATTATCATTCCTTTATAACTAAATATAGCGGAAGAGATAAATCATGTACTATTTTATCTCCTATCTCAACAAAAGATCTTTTCCCTTCTCGCGTCTTTGCTTTAATTTCTTTTTGGGTTGCCTCATAATTTCCTTGGCCTTCTTTTGGATATTCCAGTCCCTGTGCACTCAGACCTATAATTTCAAAATTACGAATATGATGCTGAATAAAATTGAATAGAGCAGGAGAATACTCTTTCAAATACTTTTGAGGGTTGTTCGGGACAACTCCGTTGTCTGTATTCTTATCCCACCAAGACAACACAATCACTACTTTCTTGAAACTTTTCTTGTTCAACAAGCATTTTAGCACCATGATATTCATGGCCACTGCAGAGATCGTTTTTATGGAAAACTGCGGAACTTCTTTAGCAGGCATAGGTTTTTCGTCATCTTCAGGTCCATGGTCATCTTCAAATTCAGGCGGTGTAATATCATTCATAAAATATACCAATGTATCTGTATCTTTCAACCATTCCGAAACAAGCTCTGATTCTTTCAACTCGACCAAGTCTCGAAAGTTTTCGCCAAGAAAGTCTGGCACCTCAACTTGTATTTTTGTGTCAGAATCTGCTACCTTAAGATTTATCTGAACAGATTCATTTTGGTCAGAATAGTTACGGTCAATAAGCTTCATGTTTTTATAAGCATTGCTTAATCTGTTTAGTACAGTAAGGTCATCTGCCAAATTCATCTTATCGGCTACCAATTTTATGTCTTCAATATTATCAGGATGCATCAAACAATACCATAAAGCACCTATATAGGTGGATTTTCCCGAACCAGGCAAACCTGCAATCATACATTTTGTCATATTCATATGCCTTCTTCCTTATTAATTCAACAATGTTTTCACCCAATTGGATTCTTTATATTGATAATTTGTATGACTATCCAATGTATTAACAAGATACTTGAACACATCACCCAAGCCTTGGTCTTTCATGTCGTTTGCAACAATTTCAAACTTGCTTGAGATATCGATACCGTAATCAACTTTCATCTTGTTTTCCAAATCTTGGCTTTGCTTCTTATACAACTCTTTAATCTCATCTGTCTGATTTAAGTCAATCTTATTGTATATTATGTCGTACACTTTTGGAACATCAAACACCCCGGCCGATGCCATACGGCTGAGTAAAAGTTGAAAATCATCACAAAAATCGCTATAGTCATCTTCGTTATTTACGGATGAAGAATCTATAAAGAAAATAATATGATGCGAATTGATTAATCCTTTATCTTGTTTAACATCTGACAAATTACTGGTATAACTATTCTTGTATGTTTCTCCTGCTCTGTCAGAAATAATAAGTTTATTTATTTTATCATCCTTTGACAAAGTTAAGGTCAAGAATTGTCCTTCCAATGTTGTCGTTCTTGAATTTCTATAGGAAGTTTTTAATGATTCATTGCGAATATAAGCCCTACGCTCAAATCCTACATAAGTGTCAGAGTCAATGAATTTGTACCCATCAATCTCTCCTGTACACATAAGCTTATGATATAAAGAAGCTACAAATGTTGATTTTCCAACTTCCGAAAACCCCACTAAAGTTACAAGATGAGTATTATAATCACCTAATACATCATTGATGTTTTCATCTGTCATGGAATCGCAATAGTATTGCGCTATATTTTCTATTGCATCATCCTTTATAACATTGTCGTGCTTTAGCTGTGCAACACCTGCTAAAGACTCTAATATGTCTTTTTTATCTTCCATTGCGTTATACCTTTAATAAGTCTTCCAATAGCAGTTCATGGTATAAGTAAACTAAGAACTCTTTTGGACTCAGTTCAAAGTTTTTCAGATAATCGCCATATTCATTATCTCTTGCATTTACTATTTCATGCAATATCAAAGATGAACCAGATCTTATGTCATCAACAAGGCACACATCCGTTTCTGCCAAGTTTTTTAGGATTTTCTCTATATTCTGTTTCTGCCCATTTCCACCACGTGGAAAAATACGTTGCATTAACTCCACAAAGTTTTCTCTTTGAGGTATCTGCGGTTTGTTGATAAAATAATGTTCCAATATCAATTGAATCTTCAAGAAATCATTCGTTTCTTTTATTCCTTTTATGAATTGAGACATTTCTTCATCCCATGCCATCAATGCCAAAGATTGGATATTATCATATATATCATCGGAGATAGTTTCACCTTGTCGGAAACTTCCAGTAAACATTGATTGTACAAAGTCTCTTGGATATTTCTTTTCACCGATTACTTCTCCCCCTGCATATTGGTCATATTTAAAATATAGCTTATATAGTATATTCTGATAATTCAATTTTCCCCAATTCCCATGCACTTGAATCATAACGTTTTGCAACGATAAAGAGCGTAATGCTATATCCTTGTCATTATCACATTCTTCTATAGCCAAATAAATACAATAGAAAACAAGAGCGCATTTTATACGTTTGGGGAAATTATAGTTCCCCAAGCCATTGTTTGAAATATATTCTCCAACGAAATCGTTTAACTCTTTACATTCCCGATTCATAACATAACAGTCAGCCAATTCCTCAAAATCTTCAAATGAGAAAGACTCGTTGCTAATATATTCGGAACAGGCTTTTGCCAATGTGTCTGTTTCAGTCTCTTCAAGTGGTACAATAAGACCACATTGCATGAGGATATTGTTTAGTACATTATTCATCACTTTATCATGTTATAAAGTTCAACCCACCTGTTGTCTTCCCTGATTTTTTCCAAGAACACTTGATTTCTCATATAGGCAGAGCCTGTACAATCAATCTGCGGGTACATCTTTTGTATTATCTCTTTTGAATTTGGACACTGTTTAAACTTGTGTCTAACATCACGTTTGGATAAACCATCAGGAAGTCTCTGTTCGATACCTACCGCTGGTTTATTACCATCCTTCCATAAATCATGTTTTTTCAATGTAACCTTGAATGGTTTGGATTGTTCTTCATCCTTCACAAACTGGTCCCCATCATACTTCTGAACCCTCAAATCCACTTTCAATACATCGTTTTCATTATCATGCTTTTCAATGGAGAGTTCTATGATATTATAGACTGGTTTATATGTGTTATCATTCACATCTCCAGGATTTAAAGAGCCAGAGTATATATGCACTGCATTGTTATTTATGTCACTGTTGGCTATGTGAACATGTCCATATAGCTGCAAAGCATACCTTTTATCCAAATCTTTGGCTATTGTATCTTTATTCAGCAAGAAATCTAATGGATGATGACACATCAGTATGTTAATGATACCATCCTTACATTTTGCACCACGATACGCTATTTGGGGAAGGAAAAGACGATGTCCGTCTATTCTATTGGGATCTGGATCATAATCATTTAAATCACTAATCAATGCTGAGTTCACGCCATACAAATTGACTTGATAGCCTTCGAGGTCATCTTCAAATTCAGAATGCCAAAACATTTCTGCATCATTATGTTTATCAACATCCATTTCTAAAGCTCTAAGCATAAAAGGTTCAGCATTGTCTCTCTCATCATTACAGAAGTTATTGTATTCTTTAAAAGGGGTATACAATTTCTTGATGAAAGAAAAATCTTCGTCAATCATCTTATTCCACAACCAATCACAATCATTCCTGCGATTAGATATAGCTTGATGAATGAATTCTCTCACGCATTTGGGATGTTCATTTACATTCTTGTCATGGTTGCCAGGAACGGTATAAACTTCTTCGCTTTTACAAGCAACGGTCTTACACAGGTCTCTGATAAATAAATTGGCTCGTTTATATTCATCAGTAGATCCGCTAAAGGCAATGTCACCACAGATAAGAATTTTATCAAAGCTATTACCAGTACCTTTACAATAATACTCCAAATCTTGTAGCATTTGGTCTCTTATGTCTGTATAATCATCAGCGGCGTCAAGTTGCTTCTTCCAATGAATATCTGAAAGTTGTAGTAAACGTATTGTTTTCATTTTATTGCTTTTCTATTCTATATAATTATCAAATCATTCGGTTTTTACACCAGCTTTCTTATAGCAATAATTTGATAATTGAGAAAATTTTACGGTTGTATATTCTTGTACATATTCTGGGTGTTTATTATAAAGTTGTAAACACAACTCTGGATAAGAGCGTGCTACAAGTTGTCCTTCTTCTTTTGCAATTGCCATCTTTCTGAAATATGCTTCCTTTGGTTGTTTTGCAAACGCATCCATTACTTCTTGACAAGTGTATTTATGTGATTTTTGTATTTTCACAAACGAACGTAAGATCGAATCCAACAAATGTGTACAATACTTTTCTTTTACAATAGTAGCAAGGGTTAGAAGTATTTGCCTGGAAATCCACTCATAATCCTTTATAACAGCTGCATTCAAATTAAACTCACTTTCCCTTCTACGTTGAACATCATATATCTTAGCGCAAATCTCTTCTCTTGATAGTCCCTTCAATTCTTCTCTTGATAATTTTGCGTCTCTAATTGCTATGTCCAAGTCGCTATTGTCCATTACTTCCAAATCTTCTATTGACTCAACATAGTTAGGGCTTAATTTCTGAGCGTATGTAAAATCAACTTCTTTTCCTTTGTAATCATCATTCAAGAGAACATAATATTGGAATGTGCTGAATAATTCTATGTAGCAAAGTAAACTCTTACCGCCTTCTGTATTAGTTTCAGTAAACACGTTTAGTATATGTGCAGGATAATTTGCATCTATCTTGTATCTTTCATTCTCATACAGCATGTCAGGCAAAGATTGGGGTGTGTATGGCCATATATAAGTGTTGATCTTATAAGTTGAAATCCCTGTACTTTCATCAATATCCAGTACAGATGCTAAATCTTCACGTTTTACTCCTGCATATAGAGCAATTTCAGTGGCAATCTTTAACAAACCATCTTTTAAGTCTTGGTTAAAATTTGGTTTTCCTTTTGAAAAATTGATACCAAGGAATCCTAAATTGCTCAAATCGTCAAACACCTCAAAGTGGTATTGGTCAATATTCTTGGCATCATTTTTCATTTGCTGTTCAACATGCGCACGAAAATGTTTTGCAGTCTTCTTTTCTGCAAATATGAATACCTTTTTATTAGTTTCATCTATTCGGTAAAAAGGTTTGCAAGGAGCAGCTTTCCCTTTCTGATACCTAATCTTATGAATTGGCGTTGATGAAAGTTCGTTATTTTCAAAGATTCTTCCAGGCAACACCTTTTTGTCCACATTATCTCTATCTAATGAACGAAGAAGTCCTGCTTGGTTTAGAAATACAATAAAAGGTGCGAATATGTCTGTAAATACCTTATCTCCTTTTGATAAACCACCTCCACATGATTCACACAAGAAATCCCTTGATGTCAAATGACCACCTATTGCATTTGGAATAATATGCTCATCATGACACTTACATTCTTCAGATGAAGGGCATTCACTTAGCACCTTTCCACAAACGTAACAATATTTCTTCATATTTTATTCTCCTTTCTCCCCGATATACCTCCAAAACACCTTTATCTTCTCTGGCGTTTCCGTCAGAGAAAGACTCTTGGTAATCACGAAGTAGATGAATCTGAACTTATATACTATCCAGTACAACACCATAGCCAGACACAACTTGCCAAACAGCGATGCAAACAGAAAAGCGATATTTATTTTCTCAAACTGATAATCCGTTTTCGTCAAGAAGAAATGCAAGAGTATACTGTCATAAGGCTGACTTTTGAAGAAGCTTGAACCATCAGCCAACATCGTTAGCGGTCCGAACATCTGCGAAATGGCATAGAAGTACACCATGAGGTTCAGCAGAATAGGAATCTGTAAATAGAAACTGTTCAACTTTCCAAGAAGGATGACAAACGCAAAGGTCGCAAAAGTACCCAAGGCAAGATTCACCACCATCATATACCCATAGGCAATTATCGGCTTAGATACCGAGAAGCTGTAGATAAACAAGGCTCCGATAATGCAAATACAGACTATCAAGAACAGGCCTCCATATCTCAATTCATTCGGGTTCGCCTCTTCACGTTTCTGCCTATATACGGTTACATTGTTCAATATGAGATAGAGAACAAACAACAGTATGCTTGTAGTGAAGTCAATAAGACATTTGAATGCGTAATGCAACTGGATGCCAGTGAAATGGCAGGAATCTGGCAATAGCCTGTCCATGCTTTCCACACCATAGTACAATATTCACAGTACCCAGATTCCAATCCAGCATTTGTAGAATTGTTGCACGGTATCACTCACCACCGTAAAATGTTCCGTCAATGGCGATTCCTCTTCATTTCTGATATGGCATTCCTTTTGGAAATACCTGATTAACATCTGCTCCTTGTTCTTCAACTGTCGTAATATCATCGTTCTATTCGACATGATGAAGTAGAGGGAGATAATCAGAAACACAAACTGGGAGAAGTACAAAACCGTTACTATCCCATGATTGTTCAACCTAATCTGCAGCAACGGACTCACCAATGGGATTACGACGCTCAGCATCGGACACAATATCGTTCCGACAATCGAGATACGTTCATCCTTCAGCCACGACCATATACTATTGTCTATCTTTCTCATACCAGTTTATTTCTCGTTGTTCATAAATGCGTTCACGTCCATGTCCTCCAATTCCACGATGTTGGATTGGAAGTCAAACGTTCTCACGTCCTTGCTGTCAAATTTCTCTACACATCTAAACAGTTTATAGATGTTCTTCACCTTACCGCAATACATTTTGCTTGGTGTATTGGAGTACCCGGCAAACTTCTCCACAAATACCAAGGGATGTCCATCTTCGTCTTTCTTGGTCAACACCACGTTGTCTGCCAAAGCACGCAATGCTGGTAGCATCCCTGCATTGCGGTCGCAAAGCACATAGAGTATGATGTCATGTACCCTGCACATTTCCGCCAAAGCTGCGAGGAACAGTCCTCCTGCTTTTTTGAGCTTAGGAAAGCAGAAGTCGAGAATCTGCATATCGTCAATCACAATCCTGCGAATACGCTTTTTCAGACTTCCATCGTATGTCACCTCTATCTGCTTCTCTAAATAGTACAGAAACTCTTCTGCGGTGATATTACCCATACAGATGTTCATGAAGTGAATGTACTTATAGCAATTGTTGCATTCTTGATACATATCGCCTCGTAATGGTCTTGCAGGACAAGTCAATCGTCTTCTTATCATCGACTCCTCCTTGTTCATCAAGATGATGAGCGTATGGTCTTTCGTTGCTGCCGAGCCAAAGATACCCCCGAATGTCAAGAATCTCTTATAGGTGTTGGCTTCACCTATTACAGCTGTCACAAACCCTGCATTACCATACATATACTCATTCTCCCAGAACTCACTTTCTTCACCCGACTTGTGCAACAGGTTGTTCAATGGATTCAGGGGCATGAAAATCTTGTTCAGTAAGTCTATTGACACCAACTGCATATAGTTCTTTGGGTAGATGGATCGGAAATGGTCGTTCTCTTTCTTGTCCAATTCCTTTTCATAGTCCTCATACATGTTGTCAGAAGTGTCTTGATAGTATTTCTGACGTTTTCGATACTGCTGATAAGTCTCATTCAACACGCTAGCATGGGTATATACCAAGGAATTTTGCAGATAGCGTCTTTCCACGATATACAACGATAGGCGAGGATATACCTCAATGCCATAATCTCTTTTCTTATATTGGTGCAGACCGGGCATAAAATCCTGCAAGTCGCTTTTTGTGATTTGCAATGTCTTGAAAAGAAAATTGTCTTCCAAACGTGATGAAAGATTGATGATGATGTTGGCTCTATGCTCAGGTATCTCAACCTTTGAGTCAACAACGAGCACACCAATCTTTGCACTTTCCAGTTGGTCAAAGATATGGTCAATTTCATTCGATGCTACAGTTTTCTTATCGGAGATATCTATTGCCAATAATGTCTTATATTTAATTTTATTTTCAATCAAAGGTTTGCAATGTTCATATCCGATGAGGTGAAAAGGTATGGCGTATTGTCCAGTATATGTATGTAGTCTATTCGAATCAATATCACATCTACTACAAGTTGTAAGATTTACCAAATCCGTTTTTCTTTCATAGATAAGGTTGTACTTCGTATCATTATCCTCAACCTTAAAATGTAGTGAATTGGTTCGATTGTTATAATACACAATACCATCACCAATCAGCGAATCCACCTTATCCTCTATGGCAATAAAGGGAATATTATGATAGGGTGTAATATGTTTACATTTAATATCTCTGCAATCAAACAGCAGGTTGGCATATTTGTTGGAACTCAACACCACACCATTGTCCTTAGACGCCTTCTTCCGAAGTATCTCTTGGATGCCCGATGAAATGAAATAGTCCAAGAATAGTTCTTGCAACATTCCTGTTTTGTAATAGGTTGAATACATGACAGGCTGATTGACAAAGCCTTCAAATTTGGTATATTCATCCTTTATAGTTTCAATTGATTGAGTCAATCCATACAAGATTTGCATACCAAGCAAAGTCTTGTCATTCTCCTCAACGTCACCTTTGATAACGATAAGTATATTATTGTCACCATCTGCGGTATTCACATTGATGCCATCATAGAGAAGTTTGTCAAGTCCTCTGATGCCTGTCGCCAACTTGGGTAGACATTCTCTATCTGTGTTTTTATTGTCTGTCATATTCTCATATTATAAAAACGGGCTACTTAGCCCCATTACCGAAAAGTAGTTCAAAAAATGGGAGAAGTATCTGCTCGCCTGTATACATCAGTTACTTTTTACTTGCCTTCTCAATATCCCTTGTTTCTTCTTTTGCATCTGTCACAGCCATTTTGATGACCATGCCAATAAAACCAACGACAGCTAATCCTATTACTCCTAAAATTATTTTCCACCACATTACTTTTCTAATTTTAAGATGTTTATGATGTTCTGTATATTCACAAATAATGAGCCTATCACTTGAATTTAGCACCGATAAACTGTGGCACCTTCCACAGCATCTTCTCTATCTTTGTAAAAGTAGGATTCATGCCATGCGACTGATACATCCTGATATCCTCCTTCCACATCTGCTTCCTTCGAGCCGAGTCGGTGCTCAGTCCGCCCATGCGCATCCTCACGATATATTCATGCAGATAAGTGACGCTCAACTCGCCGCCAAGCAGATAGCGGAAGAGGAAGTCCGAGTCGGCGGCTATCTTATAGCTCTCGTTATACAGCCCCTTACGCTCAATGGCACTGCGCTTGATGTAGCAAGTGGGGTGCAGCGGCAACCAGCCATGACGAACCTTCCACAGGCGGTAGCTACCCCCTATCCAGTTGCGCACCACCTTGTCCGTGTTCTCCGGATTCACAAACAAGCCATCACCATACAGGAAGTCAGCGTGCGTGTCCTCAAACCTCTGAACGATATGCGAGACCGTCTGGTTAGAGAACAGGAAGTCATCCGAATGTACCAAACCAATCACATCACCCGTAGCAGCACGAATACCCTTGTTGATAGCTTCATACATACCATGGTCAGGCTCAGAGATGATTTTCGAGATTTTGTCCTTATACTCATTGATAATATTCAGCGAATTGTCCTTAGAAGCACCATCCACCACGATATACTCAATATCAGGATAGTCCTGAGACAAAACACTTTCTATACAACCACGAATCGTCTGTTCACGGTTGTAACATGATGTTATAATCGTTACTTTCATAATTGTCAAGTTTAAAAAAGATATGGGATAAAGAAAAACAAAATCAAATCTCAATCCCGTTTTACATGAACATTAAATAAGAATTTATTGAGAAGATAGCTTCTCGATTCAGCAGGAAGCAGATGTCTGAAAAGCAAGCAGCGCTTGATAAAATAAGTCATGGAATGCCATTTCCGAATAAATACATTCTCATTACGTTGAAAAGCAGTACGCTGGCGCCCAAAATTACCACCATCGAAAATTTCACGGATGATAAACCCAGCATGATCAGCCACAATCCCCAAAGGCCATTTCTCCTTTTTCAGACCTAACATTTCCACTAAAATATAACCTAAAGCCCCAGCTACCTCATCTAATTGAAGCTCCTCTACATATTGCCTGAGAACATCAGCATTGATTTCATCACAATGCCTATCCACATAGACTGCCAAGTCACAAATCTGACGGATACCTACCCCAGCCTCTAAGAGATGACGGGTAATATGCATCAGCTGATGCAGAACAGACAAAGTAGGCGGAACCGTTTCTATCGCCTCTCCCTCTATTCGAACATAATAAGGATCATTGGCTGCAAACTCATGATTGATGATATTTTGCAAGCGTCGCTGTAAGCGTTTGTTTTCAAACCTGCACATCTGATAGTGAAATTCCACCTCAAAACCCTTCAGGTCAACAGCAAAATGCTTATGCTCCCAAGCACTTTCATTCCCCTGATGAGCATAACCACCCACACGGATAGCCCAGTCGATAGCCTTTTCGCAATCATGCTCTTGCTTGAAATAGAGATCAATATCACCACAGGCCCTGTACAGAGGGTTCGGATAGTTTTGCGCAAAGGCCTGCCCTTTCATCAGCACAGGATGCAAGCCTAAGCTTCTCATTTTTCCGAAAAGCGAAATAACCATTCGGTTCATCTTTATGTTTCGCTGTTCCAGTTTCATAACCAAACCTATCCAGTTCAACAGAACATCCCTTGAGACTTCCACATTTCCCTTAAATGTCGCCAAGACATCAGCTAAAATACCAAAGACACACTGCTCCTTTGAAAGTTCAAGTAACGATTTCCACTGACAATCTCTCAACCACTCTGCTACAGTTCCTTCTTCCCCAGTATACTTCTGGAGGGAAGAATCAGAACGAGACCAAAGAGATAACTTCAGTAAATCAAACAGTTCTTTTTCTACATTTTTCATACTTCAATAATTAGAGAAAACATTTTCTCTCATCATTCGCTCAGTTTCCGTTCTCTAATCTTCACCGCAGGATTACCTTGGTATATACCATTCTCCTCCATATCTTTCGTAGCCACACTGCCTACTGTCAATATAGCATTGCGATGAACTGTGACACCAGGGCACACAGTAGTCTTTGCCCCTATCCATGCCCCATCCTCAATAGAGATAGGAGCATTACGATAAGGCATAGATGATATGGTATAGTCATGATTACCAGTAAGGAGCAAAGCACCTTGCGAGATACAGACATTGCTGCCAATAACAACCTTATCCAAATTGTCTATCCAGCAGCCCTCTCCTAACCAGCAATCATCACCAACTACCAAATTCCAAGGTGACTTGATTCTCACCTCGTTTTTAATCACCAGACCTTTACCAATCTTTGCACCGAACAAACGAAGCATAGTTATCTTGATACCCATAAATGGATTCCATGAAGCCCTAACTATCAGAGCATTCACGAAATACCATAAGGTAGTCTTTATAAATCCTGCACCTTTGTTGAAGCCTTTTCCGTCAAAGTCTGCAAGTCGTACGTCATGCTGCATAAGTCCTCCTTTCTTCGTATAAACTTATGCACAATGGCTGGATCAATAAAGTGGCATCATTACTTCTCCTTATTTTTTTACTCCATTTTGCCCATGTATCAATCAGGTATTTCTTGACTTTACCATCATTAAAACCAAATTTCTTTTTGATTTCATATACCTTGGCATCCCCCAGAAAACGATACCAGAAATCATTCAAATTCTCATCCGTTTGATCGCCATCCACATAAATTGTCTTTCCTGAAGTAATGATAGTTTCAATAGCTTTAGAAACTTTTTTTCCTAAATCTTCTGAGATATACTCATCAGCATCCACACGCCAAATCCAATCTCCGGCAATCTCACAATTCCTGATAGACCAGTTGAACTGTTGAGCCTGATTCTCAAACGGGTACTTCACCGTCTTAGCCCCAAGTTCTTCCGCTATCTCCAGCGTATTATCAGTAGAAAAAGAGTCTATCTCCCATATTTCGTTGACAAACGAAGTGAGCGATTTGATGCAACGAGCGATGTGCTTCTCTTCATCTTTAGTCAAGATGATTGCAGTTATAGTATTACTCATATATTACAAATTATATTTTTATCTATCCAGAACCCTCCTTACAAATTCACCTTCTAAGGAAAGTTTCTTTTGTATAGCCACATTACAAGAAGTTACCTTAATGTTCTTTTCTTGACAACCTTCGCCGGATTGCCACCGACGACAGTCCAAGGTTCAACACTTTTATATACAGAAGCCGTAGCACCTACCACAGCCCCCTCTCCTATTTCTACTCCCATACCAATGGTATGCACGGCTACCAACCCACGCACCTCGGCGCAAGACTATAGGAGCCGTAATGAGTCAGCAATCCGCCGTATTAGCGTAATCTACATCATGCCCTGCAGTGCAGAGATATGAGTACTGCGAAACGATAGCATCGCCTTCCAGTACCACCCAATCATGGTTATATCATATCACTTCAGACCCCAAACAAGCACGATGCCCAATTTGCAGCATCCATGGAGCCCAGATCTTTACAGAAGCATAAACATTTGCATCCCATTCCACCTTAGCTCCGAACATCCACAACAAGGCAATACGACACTTGCGAAATAAAGGAGTAATAAAAGGACGGAATAGAAATGTTGCTGTGATGTCCACACCACACGCTTTATTTTGATACTCCCAGACACATGTCCAGGAGTATGACGTTCTAATTTAACCATTTAAATTCTATTTATTCTTTTGTTATCATAATTGCATGGAGATACAAGAAGTTCCAGTATCAATATTCGACATCAGAATAATGCTCAAACATTAATTACATTCCATCTCTCCCTAATTTCATTACTTTCTTGATAGTGCTCTTTCGAAATAGCAACACACAAAAAGTAGCGAGGGCGACTCATTGCAACATAGGCAATTTTTAAGGCTTTTCTAACAACAGAATCTTTACTTCTTTTTTCATAAGGCAACCCTTTGAATTGATTCCATAATAGTTTCCCCTCATGACCTGTCCTGAAAAAAGTCTCCATATACAATGTAGCAACATGAGTTTCTCCCTTTACAGAATGAACCGTACCCACTTCTATATCAAGATCTGAGCTACGATAAATATTAGAATATTCATTCTGCTCTAGAGATTCTGGAATAACTATGCTTTTACAGAACTCAGCAACAAACTTACGGTCGTATGAAAAGACTTTCAAAAAATCTCCTTCTAGATATTTTTTAATTATGCCTATACAACCAGATAAATTCTTCTCCATCAAATAGGAAGCACAAATAGAAAGCAACTTCTTAAAGTCATCATATACACCTTCATAAAGCTCCAACTCTTGCAGTAAAGAGCTTTTGGTAAAATATCGATTATCCTTTCCCTTAATATGTGCAAAGCGCATAAATTCCAGGAAAGCCTCAAACATTATTTTAATGGCATCTTGATAACGATTCACTTTCTTAGCCAATATATCTTCTAACAAACACGCTTGTGCCTCCAAACTATTTTGCTTTCGATAGTATTCAGGAAAATAAGACTGAATCTTTATCTTTCCTTCTTTTATATCCGTACCAGACCACCCTATAGCTTTAACATTAATCCTATGCAAAGGATCTTCTCGCCTTAGCTTTAACGAATAATCTTTTATAGAATAAGTTTCGCCATCTACCACTATCTTATTTTTTTCTAATAAGTCAACGAATGCCGGCAACACACTTAACGGATTATCATACACTATCATTACAGGCTTTAATGAAGCTACATTTTCATTACCCTTAATCGATTTTGCTGAATTCAATCTAAAAGGATTAATTATTTTAGCTATCTCTTCACCAAATCGTTTACTCGTTTGTATCAATAAAGCGTTCTTCGGTTTCCATAGGCATTCATCATCTGTTCCATCTTGAAAAATAGATTGATCCAAATCTCCAAAATATTGAATTTTTATTTTAGAACCATCCAAAGCACTTTCCAGAAACGACATTTCCGTTTTACCGGTATCTTGCATTTCATCCACTAACAGATATTCAAAACGTTCCGATAGCTCATTCTTTATTTTTGGGAATTCAGACATTAATCGCAATGCAAGATTAAACGAATCAAAAAACTTCAGATTACCTTTTAGCAATTGTTGTTTCTTCACCTCAACAAATTCCTGCGTCGTAGGGGATTTAAAGGTATTAAAATTATGAATCTCAGTTATTAAATGTCCATTAAGGAAATCAACTTTGGAAGATGCAATAAACTTGACATAATCTTCTGCATTCTTTTTGCCAAGAGAATGAGAGATTCGACTAGCTATATTTAAAAGCTTTGGTATAACTTCGCTCGAAAGAGAACTTTTATGTTCAAAAACTTCGCTTCTTTTCCAAAGAAAATGATATCTATTCTTTCTACCATCTTTTTTAATGGCCTTGATGCTCAACAGATAATCAATACCTCCACAGCTATCTATTTCTTCTTGCGTCAAAATAGATTGAGAGGAATAATTATGCCCATAGAGAAATTTATCTAATTGACAATATCCTTTTGCCCTATAAGTTTTCAATAATTCATCATTTGCTTTTTCGTTATCAACAAGAGAGATTCGGGATCCATAATAATATTGCAATGCAGCACTTGCAAAAAACTCATCCACAAAAGTTTGAATTGTACCGAAAAAATTAGGATATGAGAAAAGTAAATCAGCTTTATGTCCAAGCTTTGCCTTGATTTCATCAATAGCTACATTGGTATATGTCAATACACAGATTCCCTTTCCGTTTTTAAAAGGCATCTGTTCTGCCAACAGAACTAGCTTAGCTAACAATGTAGTCGTTTTACCACTGCCTGGACAAGCTTTGATATGTGCGGAATCAGTACAATTTATAATTTTCTGCTTTTCCTCATCAAAGTTACCATCCTTCCCTGTTAGAAGCATAAATACTTCTCGCAAGCTATCTTCATTTGCAAATTCACTCATAGCCTCTATTATTTTGTCACATGCTTTATTGCATCTATAATATACTGTAGATACGGATCATGCTCCAATATATATTTTATTGTATTTTCAGAATTATCCCCTATCTCTTTCTGATGCTGTTTACTTAGCATATCAGCAAGATATTGTGCTGTAGCTGCTTTTGATACATTTCCATCATCTAATTCAGAAAATATATCGTAAGCTCTTTGCTTGATATCTTCAATTGTTTCTCCATCATACTGTTCAGCCCACTTTTTATCAGCCTCTAACAAAGCATTCTCATATAGAAACTTTTTATTGTCTTCTCGCTTTGCAACATACACAGCACAGAACAAATACTTTTGAAGTTTACTACAAGCTATTTCATACTCCAACGTCCACTGATTAGGCAAATAAATATGGATTTCCCCTTCATTATTTACATCTTCAATCTCTTTCTTTTTAGCGGCTCTAGCTTTTTCCAAATCACTTGCACCGGCTATTCCATCTGGATAATCTTTACCTTTTGCCTTATAGTACTCCAAAGCCCTTATATCCAAATCTGATATAATAGAAACTGGTACACCAAAATCAGAACCGTCCTTTCGCCTGAATATATCAGCATAACGTTTGAATGCAGTACTTCCCACATTTACGATAGATACTCCATATCTATGCAAGGGTCTCCCTATGATTTCAGCAATAGTTGGTATTAAAAGATTCTCTGCATCACCTTCAACAATGATTACACCCTTTGCAAAGAATAAATTCGCTCGGGTTGCCTCCATAAATCTCTCAAGAAACTGATAAGAAGAAAAAGAAAGCTTCGTATGCTCACTTCCCATCGGGAATACATTATTGTCCTTTACAACAATAAGCTTATCCAAAGGAATCGTTGAGCCTAAAACAGTACTATGTGTAGTCAATATAAACTGCCCCATACCCGTTTGCTCTTTAATATAGTTGATGAGACTCAACTGGTACTGAGGATGCAGATGAACTTCCAACTCCTCAATAAGAGTAAGTTTCAAGCCATGATGTTGATGCTCTTTATATAGCAACAATTCTGCAGCAATACACAATAAGTTCAATGAACCGAGACCAGACTTGTTCGTTTCCAACACCAAGTCTAGCTGGCGTAGTATCTCGGGCAGTTCACTTCCTGTCAATTGTATTTTTGCTTGACGGTTTTCCCCTTTTCGCAAGAAATGACCTGTCAGTATTTCATTCAAATCCTTTAATACGCTTGCACCATCCTCAGTAGATTTAGAGAAGTAACTATCTACTTCAGCTTTTAATCTTTCGTAATCATCTTCTAGCTTATGTCTATCACCACCTTTCTTATTGACTCGAAAAGCAGGCAATGCACTCAATATCTGAGCCAACCTAGATTTGTACCCATGGGTCATGTCAGTCAATGCATCACGTAATGGTTTCAGATAAACTACCTGAAGTTTCTCTCGGGCCTCCCAATCCATTTGATAAGAGGCATTTTCACCAACTCCAAACCTTTGAATGATACGTCCATCAACTCTCTTTGCATACAAACGAACCTGAAGATATTGTTTATGAGTATCTTTGCGATAATCACACCACTCCAAAAAAGTACCAGCTTCCGCTTCTGATAGATTTTCAAATTCACACTCTATCTTCAGTTCAGTCGTTCGCTTGGAGCCAGCCTCATTGGACTTATAAAAATCTTTTTCATCTAAAGTAAAATACTCTGCACTTTGTGTACGAAGAACATATCTGATGGCATCAACGATGGCTGTTTTACCAGTATCATTTTCACCTACCAATACATTGAGCCCATCTTTGAAACATACTTCAACACCAGGTTGTGCAGAATCAAAAGATACTCCAACCATAGAAAAGCGACGGAAATTCCAAATACGTAATTTCGATAAATACATAGCACAAAGATTAAACTATCGATTTATACACCCCCATCATTTCCTCAGCCATAACCTTAGCCGAGTACTTGTTTTCGATGAGCTTACGCCCATTCTTGCCCATGGTCTCCAATTCCTCATCAGAAAATGAGAGAAATCTTCTCAATGTTTCTACTAATGGTTGAGTACCTATTTCTATCCAAGCACCAGCATTTGATGAATTGAGATCATTCCATGGAGTACCCACGGAGGTTATGACAGGCGTACCAGAAGCAAGGCTCTCAGCAATGGCAAGACCGAAATTCTCAGAATGAGTAGGCAATACAAAGAAATCAGAAGTTTGGAACAGACGCCATTTCTCATCACCATACACACCACCGATAAGCTGCACGATATCCTGCAGACCACAATCAGAAATCATCTGTTTCATTTCCGCAACATAGGCAGCATCACCCTCACCAGCCACAATGATCTTATACCCCTGCAGTTCAGAGCGAAGTTCTGCAGCAGCCTCAATGAGGAAATTGATACCCTTCTTAACATGCACACGAGAGAGGAACAATATCTGGCGAGTCTTCTTCCAAGACTTCTTCATTTCAATGCCGTCAGCATCAATACCAAGTTTAACAACCTTGATATTGGAGTTATAACCCAACTTCAAAAGATTATCTCGCTCACTTTCAGCCGTAGCTTGAATGCAGTCAGCCCTTTGCACCGCAGCTCTTTGATAGAGCCATAATGCAGGAACCTTCCGAGTCCAGTAATGACGCTTGATAATCCAAGGCTCCAGCATACCATGCGGTGTCAGCACCACCTTATATCCCAGTTCCTGCGCCAAACGTTGAATCATAGCACAATCAGGAGTCCAGCAACAGTTGATATGCACGACATCAGGTTTTATGCTATTCAGCAGCCCAACAACCGCTTTCTTCCAAGCACCTGAGAATGGACGAAAACGAGGAATATCATGCACCTTACAGCTCTCCATTGGCAATGGATTCTCCGAAGCATGAGTCAGGATATGCACATCAGCCAGTTCACCCAATGGCTTTGCCAGCACCTGCATATAAGTAGAAGTACCACCCCATGTTCGGTCGATACTCGGAATATAATGAATAATTTTCATAGACATATATGATTATTTCAAAGAGTAAAGGTCCTAAGAATGAAAGGCATCCTCAATAACCTTTTTGGCAATGTTACTATAGAGAAACTTACCTGCACCTTCACTTTCTGCATTTGTTTTCAGTTGATTATACAAAATAGAGTCATCTACAATATGTTCTACAAATGATTTGTAATAGTCAACACCTTTTCCATCCATAAAAAGACAGTTTCCATTAAAATCCACTTGATCAAACCCGCGGAGTTTTGTAACCGCAAGTGGAACCATAGATGCCACAGCTTGCTCCCACATAGCAGAATGAAGACCTGGGAACATAACAAGGTCTGCAGCAAAGAAATAATTATAAACAGTATCTGAGTTAATCCAACCGATATAAATAACTCTATCAGAAAGTAAAGACTCTATGATTGGCTTCAATTCATCTACGATTGTTCCGAACATCAGGATCTTCACATGAGGATTCTCAATTTTACTTATCGCTTCAGCCAATAAATGAATGTTTTTTACTTTGTCTATCTTTCCTCCTGTAACAATCAAAAAGTCATCATCAGCTATGCCATATTGTTTACGTACAGACAGTCGAATATCATTCTTATGAGCCAAATCCATTTTTTCATCATCTGCTCCCATATACAACAGTCTGACTTTTTGTTCAGGCACCTTAAATACATTTTTCAAGAAAGTGCATCGTGAAGGTGTTACCCCATAGAATATGTTGGATAATTTCAATAGACGTTTAACAACGAAATAACGGAAAACAAAACCGTTCAAGAAACGAGATAGCGAGTTTTGGTTACTATTATACTCGTCCATGTGGTTGTCAAAAACGATTTTCACCTGAGGCAATTTCTTTTTAATTTTGAGCAAACATAGATAATTAAAACAAGTAACGTTATGAACATAAATAAGATCAGGCTTCTCAGACAGTACAATGTTCGTAAAGTCCTTATACAGATTGAAATGCTTATTTATGTTCTTAGATTTGAACTTATTCTCAATTCTTATCAGTTTACATCCTGTATCCAATGTTTTTGTTCCAGCAGGCTCATTGACCACACCACCATTAGATGTAAACTTAGAAGCTGTAGGAGCAATGATTGTAACCTCATTCCCCATTTTCTTGTGATATTTGGTGAGAAGATTGTCTTGATAGGCATACTTCTCACCAAACAAACCACAAAGACAGAGATGTACAATCTTCATGATTATAATCTACTTAATACAAACGACTTATAAACGACCATCAATGATGGTACGATCCAAAATACCCTTTACATCGTAAACAACACCATTGTCAACTACCAAAGATTTAATATCCAATTCCTTGAACTGATTATGTGCAACAGCCAAGATTACAGCATCAAACTTCTCATCAGCAGGCAATTCGCTTACAATGTCAATATCATACTCTCGTTTCACATTCTCCTTATTAGCCCATGGATCATATACTGTTACATTCTTTGTATATTCTTCAAGGCTGGTATAGATGTCAACAACTTTAGTGTTGCGGATATCAGGGCAGTTCTCTTTGAATGTGATACCTAAAATCAGAATCTTGGCATCCTTTACCAGAAGTCCCTTCTTGTTCATACACTTAATAGTCTGCTCTGCCACATAGTTACCCATACCATCATTCAAGCGACGAGCTGCGAACATCACACGAGGAAGCACACCATAGACTTGTGCCTTCTGAATCAAATAATAAGGGTCAACAGAGATACAGTGACCACCTACAAGACCAGGACTCAATTTGATAAAGTTCCACTTGCTTGCAGCAGCCTCAATCACATCACGGGTGTCAATGCCCATAGCATTAAAGATCTTTGCCAACTCATTCATGAACGCAATATTAACGTCACGCTGAGAATTTTCGATAATCTTTGAAGCTTCAGCCACCTTGATTGACGGAGCCTTATGCGTTCCATTAATCAATACAGAGTTATAAACTCCATCTACAATGTCGGCAATCTCAGGAGTTGAACCAGAAGTTACCTTCTTGATTTTCTCTACAGTATGTAACTTATCACCTGGGTTAATACGCTCAGGTGAATAGCCCGCATAAAAATCGACATTGAATTTCAAACCAGACACACGCTCTACAACTGGCAAGCACTCCTCCTCTGTCACACCTGGATAAACCGTAGATTCATAAACTACTATATCACCTTTAGAAATAACCTTACCAATGGTCTCGCTTGCTCCCCACAATGGGCGCAGGTCTGGACGATTGTTTACATCTACTGGAGTAGGTACCGCCACAACATAGAAGTTGCACTCACGAATTTTCTCCAAGTCTGTAGTACAAACAAAGCCATGATTGTTGATAGCATCTTGAAGCAGTTCATCACTGACCTCTAAAGTTGCATCGTGTCCTTCCATCAAAGCATCAACACGTTTCTGGTTCATATCGAAACCAATAGTCTTGTACTTAGTTGAGAATAAACGAGCAAGAGGTAATCCTACATACCCCAATCCAATTACTGCAATTTTAATCTCCATATTATTACATATTTAAATTAATGATGACTACCATAAGGCGAGTCATCTTGATTATTTTAATATTCAATTTAAATTTTGATGATTCTATTGAAACTATCCGCTAAATTTCTCTGTCCCTTTTCATTAAGATGAATCACGTCACGGAACATATCAGTGGTGACACCTTCTTTCAGCCCATCCACTAATTTTACATGATGAGTATTAGCCCAATCAATGATAAGTTTACCTCCTTCTTTATATTCATTTTTTTCCACTTCACCTTTTTCTGGATGGAGATAAATAATAAAAGGAATATTCTTATCTTTAGATATTTGAAGGAGCAGGTCAAAGCCTGGATCAAAATTCAAAGATTTCTGAGCCACTCCTTCATCCCACAAAGCATTTGAATTCTTCACACTTAGTTCTTCATTCTTTACTTTCTTCACCACTTGGGCGTCCGGATCGACAAGTTGTGATTTTCCCATCCATCCTTTTATACGTGGAATCAGATATCTGTCAATTACTTCCCATATTGCAAGTTTATACTGTTCGTCTGGATATTCCGGATAAATGCCAACAACAGGCACATGGCTCATTATGTCGAAAGCGTCATGGCTGCTACAAACAAGTACCATCGCCTTGGCACCAAACGTTCCTTTCTCCTTCAGATAAGCGGCACAGTTGTCTGGTCCCCAACTACCCGATGAAATATTCAGCATCTGCATTCCTGTCTCTTTCGAAAACAAGGTTGTGGCAATACTGTCCTGATCAAGCATGGTTCCTCCAAAAATGACCGAATCTCCTAAGCCAAGGACAATCGTTTTCGTAGAATCCGGCTCTTCACTTCTCTGAGAATAAGAATTGTAATCAATATGAGAGAAAAAGCGATAGCGATGCTGATTCGGCTGCGCTATGTACTCATAGGCAGGCGACGACTGATATAATACCGCATCACAGAAGCCAAAGAAAAAACGGAGAATGAATTCTGACAACGCTATTAATATTAAACAAATACTAATAGCTATATAAATTTTTCTTTTATTAATCCTATACATTATATGGCAACTTGTTTTCCTGTTTCAAACGCCTTATTATCGGACCATATTGTTTGTTTTCTATCAGCAAACCGATAACCATCCAGAAAATGAGGCATAGATACCAACCACCCTGAAACATATATCCCTCCACGATGGAGTGAACTATAAAGAAGAAATAAGCTGCATAGATAACCATCATAGAATTATCCTGCCTAATTTTTCTAATTGGCGTGAAAGCTTTGAATATAATACTTATAGCCAAAACCAGGCCCAAAATTCCGGTCTGTGCAAGAATGGAAATCCATCCGCCACCTGTCTCCACTCTACTTACTTCTTTATCTTCTCCCACACCATGAGCACCAAAACCAACCCCTATCAAAGGAGAAGATTTAAATTCTACCATTCGGTCATCCCAGATTTGGTCTCGAGATGTTTGTCCTATTTCCTTTTGATATTCCTGTTTTGCCATCATGGCACCAAACGTTTTTCTATCCATAAAGATAGGACTTAAAACAGCAGCTAACAAAACAGAGCCTATAACGTATTTTGTCAATCTGCCTTTATTTTTCACCAAAAGATAGAGCACTATACATGTTGAGCCCATTGCTGCTACGAATGCAGAACGAGAGCCTGAAATCATCGTTATGTATATTGAACACAATAACAATAAGATGTTAATATACTGTTGAGAACGTTTTTTCTTTTCTTGTACAAAAACGAGATATGCACAATATATAGTCGATACGGCTGCTGCAGCTGACAACCACATTGGCTGATCACAAAATCCACTAAACTGCTTATCGGTCAAGTCTTCCCACTGCTGCATCATAGCACGTAGATTAAACCCTGTCATTTTTGCATATATATTGAGCATAACAACCCCAACAAAACCTACAAAGAGATTTCGCATGATTTTTTTCTTATATAAATGCCATTTTAAGGATGTATATATAGGACATGTAAGAATCAAGATGAAGGCAAATAGCACCAATCGTAGGTCAAGCATCATATTTATCACACTTGATGTTACGATTAGCAGAATGAACAAAATAAACAGGTGCGAATTCTTATTCTGCTTAACCCCCATTTTTACCATCTTATAGCCTAAAAGAGCCAAACCTATGTAATATAAGATTTTTGGCATAAAGAAGGGGAAAAGATTGGAAAGTATGCAGAAAGTTACTATAAGCTCAAGTTTATTTTCTTTTAAATATCTAACAATCATAGAGAACTTATTCTATTTATTATTCATCTTCTTAAATCTGTTAAAATCGCGCATGTTGAAAAACTGCATAACTTTAAATGCTTGAACGCAATGTTTTTTGAATAAACAAAATATCAAAAATTCTATCTTGTATTTTAGAATACCAGATTTCCATAGTGATATCCATAAGTCGCGATTTTCATAAAAAGCCTGATTCAATTTTCTTTCATTCTCCTCATCCATTTTGAATATATGCACATTTTGCAATGATGAATTTAATGATAGAGCAATAAATGGAGTTATTATTTCTCGGAATAACGGATGACTCTTTTGGAAATCATCAAGACTTCTGGCTGCTACCAACAGATCAAAAGCCTTTTTAGGATTGCATGCAGTTGTTGTTGAACCAGGACGCTTATATATAATATAAGGAGTCATATCCAATTCTATATTTGTTTTAGCAAGAACAGAAACCCTTGGACAATATTCCACATCTTCATGGAAGATTCCTTCAATGAACCAAATATTATTTTTTATTAAGAAAGAACGTTTATAAAGATGTTCTACACACCATACGTCTATTTTTCCTTTTACATGAGGGTGTTCTACAATTTCTCCATCAAACCAATTTTTATGTCCAAAAGTATATAGTTCAACCTCTGATCCATTTATTATGTTAAGAATCTTTGTCAGACATCCATCTTCTATCCAGTCATCAGAATCAACATACCATATATAGTCACCCTTGGCTATACGAACTCCATGATTTCTTGCTGCGCTTTGTCCTTTGTTTTCTTGACTGATAACAATTATGTTGGAGTGTTCCTTTGCTATTCGTTCTGCAATTTCAAGGCTACCATCCTTAGAGCCATCATTTATGGCAATAACCTCATACAGCTCAGATGATACGTTTTGTGTTAATATACTGTTAAGACAACGCTCGATATAATCCTCAACATTGTAAAAGGGAATTATTATTGAAAGTATTGTGTTATTTTCCATATACATGTTTTTTACAATCCAAGAATTAATTTAGCTAATCTCTGCTGAATTTTCATTTTGCAATATCCCAATGTAATCTTTTTTACGTCTGTTGTAGATTTTGCAGTTGCCCCTTTTGCATTAGGATTCCAACTCTGTGCCACGCGGTGTATACATACCACATCCTTCATGCTTGTGTATCCTGGTTGATCAAAAAACTGATAAGGATATATATGTATGCCATTTGAAAGAATTTGTGTAGCATTATTTTCATTTCTATTATCAAAACCATATTTCTTTGCAAGAGCAGTTTGCAAATCAGGTATAATAGTCATGTCGTAGCGAAGGCGTTGCTCCAAATTCTCATTATGTGAGCGTATAAAGTGACGATTCTCATAGAATTCCAGACATTCGCCGATAAAGGGATGTTCTTTCTCTGCGCCAAAACAATGGGACGTTAACATGGTATATTCACGCCATAAATTATCGCGATATACGTAATACTCCCTACCTATAAACATGCCATCATTCAGGAAAGGGTCGAACGACTTAAACATCTCCACGTCTGTGTCAAGCCAGATGCCTCCATAATGATATACAGCATACAGGCGCACGAAGTCGGCAGCAAAAGCCCACTTCCTCACGCTCACAGCCTCATTGGCAAACACGTTGTTACATTCTGCCAACTTCTTGGCATCCCACAATACGAACTCATAATCTGGCAACACCTTCTTCCATGTATCCATGCAAGCTTTAAGCTCAGCAGGATAAGGATCGTCACTAAACCATGAGTAATGAATTATTTTTGGTATCATATTTTATAATTTTTATTTTATTCCTTTTAATTTTAAATATATCTTGTTGAATACAAAATATGCTGTCACACTCCAATGTGCCAACTTCATTTTTACGCTATCAGGAAACGTAAATCCTTCTTCGCGCCAAGCATCCAAGAGACGACGAACCGTTTGTTGCAGAGCTTTCTTGTTTACACCATTCACAAGCGAGGCGCTATAAAGCAGATTCTGGAACATTTGCTGGATACGCATTTCCAGCCAAGGTTGAGGCTTTACATTATCGTCCTTACACCAATTCAACAACCGTTCTATCACTTGTGGAAGATCCTCCAAGTTCTTGCGACGATAACTATCATCTTGAGTTGCAGATCCTTCACGCAAACGATAATTGTACAAGACTGCATCTAAACGAGCAGGTCGTTGGCATCGTGTCAGATATTTATATTGAAATTCCAAATCCTCGCCAACTCTTGTACCTAAGGAGAAAGCGAGACGTTGGAGGTGATCAATCATCAACCATGTCTTTTTATAGAAAAGACGTTGGTGATGATTACACTGGTATTTACAGAGGAAATCATTCTTTGATAACTCAGTACATTTCACTGTACTTTTTTGATGACCTAAAGAATTCAATTCTTCACCATCACGAAACTTCCTCATGTCAAACAGCACATAATCGGCATTTTCCATAACCTCAGGATTCACAATAGTGAAATCAGGGTTAATGCTATCATCCGAATCTACAAACCATATCCACTCACCTTTAGATGCATCCAGTCCTGCATTTCTTGCAGCACTCACACCAGCATTCTTCTGATGAATAACTCTGAATCTGGAATCCTGTTTTGCATACTCATCACAAATTTTACCAGATGTATCTGTCGATCCATCATCAACAAGTATTGCCTCCCAAGTGACAGCTTTAAGCTGTGAAATACTATCCAAGCATTCACGTAGATATTTTTCCACATTATATACTGGGACAATTATAGAAATAAATATATCTTGCATAAACTAAATAAATTGATAGAAATTTACTTATTCCACAACATTTTCTTAATATAACTATTACTTTGCAGTATAGCTATGAATACTAATACTACTCCAACGACCATCAGCGCAATGCCCATTACAACAATTGAAGCGAACAAATGATTTTCATCTAAAACAACAATATCAACGACTCCGTTAAGATGACGTGGCAAGACAAAATAGTGCATGAGATAAATTTCCAGCGTATATGTACCTATCTTAGATAACCATCTACCCATTCTTGTCTGAGAAGATAACTTAGATCTGTATGTATAAAAAACATAGTATGCTAAAAGTACAATACTTATTTCTTTCAGAAGCAGATTTATATTATACAACAAGCCATTTAACTGAAAATTTCCTATAGCATTAGCAGCATATACTATCAGAAATACAATCACAACCGCTAATCCTCCTTTATCAGAGTAGAACATTTCAGCATTATGCTTAACAAACATACCCAAGACGAAGAAAATAAAGTATTTCCACTGTGCTATACCTAAGATATGTGCAATAACTATATCTCCATACATTCGTTGTACTGTTGGCACAGACAATCCATAGCACAAAAAGCATGCACCTATCAAAAGTACAAAAAACAATCTTTGGCTCTTACATGCCATCAATCTTAACATATCAATAATCACAAAGAACTCAAATAGGGTTACTGTAAACCAATACCCAGCCTTGAATTTGTCTTGTAACATATCCATGAAAGATATGTGATTGAGCATAGCATAAAGACCTCCTATTACTATAGTAGGAAGCAGTAGTGAGTGTACTCGTTTTTTATCTTTATTATAGATGGGGGGGGTAATTTCCAAAGGAACAAACAAGCCTGAAATAAAGAAGAACAAAGGTACTGCCAACAATGTTGCCAGCTCCATATAATATCCTCCAACAGACTGTCCAAATCCATATTGTGGCACATGCATAAAGACCACTAAAAGAATAGCCAGACCTCTAAGGGCATCAACATATTCCAAACGGTGTTTCATACACTTATATTTTATTTTTTGCCAAACAGTTTTCTGACAATCCTTGCAGCAAACTCTAATTTATGATAGTATAAACTGCCATAATCAGCTAATGTTGCTATCCTGACAAGCAAGTTAGGATGAGCAATGTCAGACTGCATTTTCTTTGAAAAATGCTCATCAAGAACAATCAGCCTTTCTCTTTCCCTTGTTTCAGCTTGTGAAGATGACACTCCACCTTGAGCGAATTTGCAAATATTCAAATTCAAACGTTTGTAACTCTTATCGCAAATAATCAGTTCATAAAACATTTGTTCCCAATCTGATACCACCTTTAAATCTTCGCGATATGGGCGTTGCTTTAGCAACTCAGTTCTAATAAATGTTGCTTGATGACTAAGAGAATATATAGCCATGAGATATGTTGTAACATTATTTACCGCTTTCCATACTGTTGATTTACCATCAGGGAAAACACAATATGTATCACCAGACAAGAAATCTGTACCATCTAAAAGAGGTAAGGCTTTCTCTATCGTGTCGTTAGCATAAAATGTATCCCCAGCATTCATGAACAAACAGTATTCTCCTTTCGCTTCACGAATACCTTTATTCATAGCATTGTATATGCCCTTGTCTGCTTCACTCACAGAATAATCTATGACAGAAGCATATTCTGTCAATAGATCTGCTGAACCATCTTTAGAAGCCCCATCAATTACAATATACTGGAAATCATGTGAAGATTGGCTCTTCACACTTTCCAATGTTTTTAGTAGTCCATTTCTATCATTATAGCAAATGGTAATAACTGATAATTTCATTTCTTAATCCTTCTGAAGTAGTTTTTTATATAAATCGATATATTGTTTGGCAATTATATCATAAGAGAATCGAGACTCTACTTCATTTCTTATATCTCCATGCCTATACGTTGTAGTCATTGCTTTTTTTATAGCAACAGTAAGCGATTCGATTGTAAAATCATCGCTTTTCACACCTAACGTGGGATTTATCAAATCAGGAACACCACTACAAGGAAAGGCTATTACAGGAGTTCCACATGCTAAAGCTTCTAAAGGTGTCTGCGCAAAAGCCTCTTGAAAAGAAGAAAGTACAAAATAGTCGGCTGCAGAATAATACTCAGACAGCAATTCACTACCTTTAACTAATCCTTCACAACGTACTTGAATAAATTTTATATTAGGAACTTCCTTGTATTTTCCTAAACATACCAGTATGATAGAGTCATCTTGTAATGCTTCCAATGCGGGAATAAGCATGTGAAGTCCCTTTCGTTTGTCTTCTATTTGGTATGAGGAGAACAAGAATACCTTTTTATCCAATGGAATCCCCAACTTTGCACGGCACTCAACTTTTGGCAATGAATGGAAGGCTTTACAGTCCACACCGTTGTGTATAAGTGTTGTCGTACAATTCCTAAGAACCGGACTTTTCTTAAAAAAATCTCTCATATAAGAAGAGATGGCAACCAAATGCGGACGATTGCCTTTCTCCAATGCCTTCCGCTTTATATTCTCATACACTTTGTCGAGTCTTAAATACTCTTTTGAAGCCTCTTCCTTGTGCGAAAGATAATGAAAGCCGCCAAGCCCAGGATTCTCATCATGGATAGTCCACACGATAGGTTTCCTCACTCGCTTGAAGAATGTAGGAAAATCAACGAAATCAGAAATCCAATGCAAATGAACGACATCTGCCTCTTTCACCAAAGGATGGTTTGCCAAACTAGTATAACCAGTCACTGGAGACGTAAAGAAAGCCTTACATGTTTTCTCCGCCTGCTTCCGTTTATGAATCAAATATTCAAAACGAGGTCGTAGTATCAGTCTCAGAATCTTGACCAATAAACGGACACCGACATTACTATGATTACGATACAGCCAATCCGCCTTGGCTATAGTAATATCATCAATCGTATTGCCTTGCATAAGAAGCATCTTCGCATCTATGCCTTGCTCCCTCAAAGCATGGCAAATCCTCATAGCACACCAAGATGCTCCACCATCAGGCAATTTTGTAATATGAACAACTTTCATTATCTTCATTGTATCTTGTAAATATTAGAAACCATCGGTATCTTCTTAAATAAAGATATAAACATAATTATAACAATGAACACAATCACATGACGAATTGACATATTGTTCGTTGGAACAAATCGTGAGACTTTAAGTATCAATTCTAATGTGTGAGCACACAGGATGAACAGGGTGTTTCTTCCTATAAAAGCAAAAATCATTATTATTTTTTCTATAAAACGGGAAATGAACCATATTAGTACTGATATATATAAATAATTTAGATTACTTACTTAAATATTTATCCAATCCACCAAAATAGCCTATAGTTCCAGCCAATACTGCATTTCTCATCAACTTATCTTTAGAGTAATCTTTTAGAATAAGATGATAATAATGTTTATATGCCTTTAGCATCAACATGTTTTTTCTAAAAGCTCTATAAGGATTATATAATAATGTACGGTTATATGCCTGATTTCTTAAAAGACAATATAGTTTCCAATCTGCTTTAACTTCAGACACTGATTCATTTAAAGTATCCTCATTACAAATACTAACTTGTCTATCCACTGGGTGATAATGAATTGCATGTACATTAGTCATTCTATGAAAGCCTGCCTTTTCTGCTCTTATTTGATAATTGATTTCATCACCCCAAATAAACATATCTTTCTTTGGATAGCCAATTTTTTTTACCAGCTTATAAGAATAAAGAATTCCATTAAATGGCGATGCCCAAGATTCTATTATGCCATGCGAATCAGACATTTTACAAGCATCCTCGTATTTTTTACCTGGAATAAAAGAACAGGTGTTTCTATCTTCATCTGAAAGAACCATTGGAGCAATGTAATCTCTTTTTGGCAAGAATTTCACCAACTCCTTTAGACACTCTTTATCCGGTTCACCATCATCATCCATCACCCATAAGCCATCATACTTAGCATTCTCAAAAGCTGTTTTCATACCAAGATGAAATCCTCCGGCACCCCCTTCGTTCTTCTTGTTCAATACGAATTTATAGACTATTCCGTTTCTTTTGCAATTATAAAATCCCCATTCTTTTACAGAATCAATGGTTCCGTCGGTGCTGGCATTATCTACTATATACACAGTTTGAGGTTGAAAAATCTGTCTCTCAACAGCCTCCAAACAACGTTTTAGATATACCTTGCGATTATATGTTACGATTACGCATGCTACTCTTGCTTCTTTTGTAGATACCATACTATATATTATCAAAATTAAAAGACAAAACTTTTTCTATAACAGGAGCCATATCATAGTACTTATACTCTGCCAAGCGACCACCAAAGATCACATCTTTCTCTTTAGATGCCAATTCGCGATATTTATCAGCCAACTGATTGTTTCTGTCATTGTTTACTGGATAATAAGGTTCCATCCCTTCTTTATATTCTGTGGAGTATTCTTCAGAAACAACAGTTTTGGGACAAGCATTAATCTCCTGACCGAACATTTCAAAATGCTTGTGCTCTATAACACGGGTGAAAGGAACGTCATGGCTTGTGTAGTTAACAACAGCATTGCCTTGGAAATTAGTGGCATTCTCCACACGGGTTTTGAAACTTACGGTTCGCCAATCAAGCTTACCGTAAATAAAGTTGAAATACTCGTCAATAGGGCCTGTGTAAACCAACTTGTCGGCATATCTTCTCCATTCTTTGTATTCAGAATTGAAGAAATCGGTATCTGTTATACATTCTATGCCTTCCAGTAAACCATCAATGAGCTTATTGTATCCTCCAAC
>JABLTL010037242.1_pt1 | contig 36171 bp, 27 predicted proteins | sample 7160151 | NCBI WGS metagenome assembly JABLTL01 (sample SAMN14651223, study PRJNA627086) | human gut metagenome | isolation source: feces | host: Homo sapiens
CATAACTATACCGCATAAAAATACCCTCCTTACCGGACGGTCCAGTAAAGAGGGTACATATCAAAATGCAAGAGTTTTCTTTTTATTTTAGAATTATTACGAATAAATTCACTTTTTTTCATCGGCTCTTGACAAGTAACCGTTCGGTAACTATAATAAAGTTACCGAACGGTTACTTTATTGAAGGAGACAATTATGGCAGAGGGTACAAAGGAACGGATTTTGAGAATAGCACTGGAACTGTTTGCACAGAACGGCTACCTGGGGACGTCTATGAATGATATTGCGAGACAGGTGGGGTTTACGAAAGCGGCCTTGTATAAGCACTATGCCAGCAAACAAGAAATCTTGGATAAGATCGTGGAGCGAATGAACAAGATGGACTATGAGCGTGCTGAGACGTATGAAATGCCGGAAACGGAACCAGACGGCTTTGCAGAAGCATATTTGCATACACCAGTTCAAAAGATTCGCACGTACAGTCTTGCACAATTTGACCATTGGACAAAGGAGCCATTTTCCTCCAATTTCCGTAAAATGCTGACGTTGGAGCAATACCGTGATCCAAAACTGGCACAACTTCATCATGACTATCTTGCTGGCGGACCTTTGGAGTACATGGCGGCAATCTTCCGCAAGCTAGTAGATTCTGATGAGGACGCTATGCAGTTAGCGCTGGAATTCTATGGTCCGATGTATCTTCTATACAGTGTTTACGACGATGCCGAGGAAAAAGAATCGGTTTCTTCTTTACTGGCTACATATATTGATCGCTTTATTTTCAAGGTGGAGTCTGATTACAGATTATCGTTTTGAAAGGAGGACTACTATGGATGCAATTATTTACACTACCAACACAGGAAGTGCCGAAAGATATGCCAAGCTGCTGGCGCAGGAAACTGGACTTCCGGTATACTCTTTTGCAGAAGCGAAGAAGCAGGTCTTTTCCAAAGCAAAGATCATTTATCTAGGTTGGATCATGGCTGGTTCGGTCAAGGGCTATGCTGAGGCTGCAAAACGCTATCGGGTATGTGCTGTCTGCGGAGTTGGCATGGGACAGACCGAGACGCAAATAGAAAGTGTGCGGAAAAAATCAGCGATTCCGGCAGACATTCCGCTGTTCACACTGCAAGGGGATTTTAATGTGAAAAAGCTGCATGGTATCTACCGCCCTATGATGGAAATTATGGTTAAAACAATGGGTAAGGGCCTTTCTGAAAAGGAAGACCGTACTTCTGAGGAGGACGATATGTTGGATATGATGCTCCACGGAGGCGAGCGGGTCAAGGCGGAAAATCTAAGCGCTGTTCTCGATTGGTACCGCGTGCAGAGATAAGAATGAGGAGTTTTGATTTCGTACTGATTCAGTGGTCATGCACAGTATCTTTTTTAGGAGGAAAACCATGCAGTATGTCATTTCGATTTTGATTGCTACAGTCATCGCAGCTCTGGCAGGGTGGCTGGTACAGCGCGATTCTCATCAGAAATCACTGACCATATTGACGGTCGCAGTTATCGTGGCTTTTTCAGTGGTGGCAACCGGGGCGTTGAACTACGTTGCCAAACATCCGTCAAATATCCTGAATTGGATGATCAACGGGGAGACGGGTGAAGCGGTTGAACACGATCTGGATGGTGCGACTTTGACATTGGAAGATTCCTGGACGGTATCGTCGTTTGACGATCTCATGGCTATCGGAAAGCTTTATCAGAATTTTTCCAGAGAAGGCGATGAGGATCTGGAGGGAGAATGGTTGATTATAAGTCCGGACGAGGATCCGGCGATTCTTTATTGCTATGATAATGAAACAACAACGATTCAGTTAAGTGACCTGCGGGAGGCGCTGGAAGAAGATGAAAATATGACTGTCGAAAGCATAGAATTCCATGGGATCCCAGCCGTTGAAGGGACCGCGCAGAATCCAGAGAAGGAAGATATCATAGATTACAAACAAATCTGTTTCATCGCGAACGACAAGTGTTACGAGCTGGTTGTCTATCATGGTAAAGATGATGCAGCTGAGCGGATCGCGCAGAAGATTTTAGACGGATTGTCATTTTAAGCGTTTTGCTTCCGGTGGATTCGATCTTGCTTTCAGATCGCTGGCTTTTCCCATTTGCTTTTAGATCGCCGGCTTCCCTCCCATACAAAAAAACAAAGCAGGCAGCTTACAGCGATTTTTCGCTGCAGGCTGCCTGTTCTTATCTTTGTGAAATTGCGCGGGACTTTAATACATCCAGGTGGAGAATGAATCGTTGATGATCGCAACTACTATGCCCACTGCCCACAGTGCACAGCCGATGATGCCCAGAATAAATCCGGCTTTCCGGATACCTTCATCATTTCCTTCATTCTTTGCGGAGATCGCCAGAATGAGACCGATAAGACCACAGACACCGCAGCACACCAGACCTGCAATACCCAGAACGAGGGATGCGACTGCCTTGCCGTGTGCCGGAGGCTGACCGTTCGTTCCGGAAGTCTGGTAAGTGTTATATGCGTTTCCTGCATTGTAATTTTGTCCACCGGTAAACTGGTCGCCGTTTCCGCCGAACGTCTGGTTGTCAGTGCCGTAAGTATTGTACTGCTGACCGGCATTCTGCTGAGCAGAGTCAGTGTACTGATATCCGCCGAAAGCCTGGTTGCCGGTGCCGTAAGTATTGTACTGCTGACCGGAATTCTGCGCAGGCTGCTGATACTGTCCGGTACCCTGTTCGTTATAGTGGTACATGTTGCCGGCGTCCTGCGCAGGCGCCTGCTGATATGTATTCTGATCCTGCGGCTGAGATGTTGTTTCCTGATACATGTTGTCGCCCGCCGGCTGCTCGGGAGCCGGGTTGTTCGTGTAATTATTATTCATATTGTTATTTTCGTTCATGATGATGAATTCCTTTCCTGGCTTCAAAATGACTTACATTATATTCCTATTGTAAATTGACTATTCACAAAAGTCAATCATACTCAATCGAAAAAACGCTAAATCCCGGATAAAAAATGTAAAATTTAACGAGATGCAGAGGATTTAACCAGAAAGTGGCAGATTTCGAAAAATCGCAAAAATCATATAGATCACGATATTGATGTAAAGGATCCGCAGAAGGATCTTTGGATCTCGCAAGATTTTCGGATGTCCGAAAAATCCTGCAATGCTGATGAGGAACCATGTGGGGAAGCTGAAAAAAGCCACAGGATTATAGGCAAAAGCCGCAGGAATATCAAACCGCATCAAAGCCAGCGCCATCCGCGATGTGCCGCACCCCGGGCACTGCAGCCCCGTGACCTCACGAAACAGGCACGGGATCCGAAACGGCGTATGCAGGATCAAAAACGCATAAAGCACTCCCACGCCGAAAATCGCCCCGTATATAATCAGTATTTTTTTCTGCACCGCATCGGGAAATCCTCTCCGCATCACGCTCTCTGCACCGGGTTCCGGTCTGCTCATATCCTACTCCTTTTATCCTATGTGGATGCCCCACATCACGTTACTGAAACCATTATAACAAAGCCGCCACTCCGATTAAATCCCAATTTGCAAAATCTTCGTTTTCATCAAAAAACACCATCAAACGAAGAAAATCTCAACGATAGAATAGTTCGCCTCCTATCAAAATCTTCGAAATGCAAAATTTTTGGCGATTATCGAGAATCCTGAGAAATGGCATCCCCGCCGAGTGTCGGTTTACGGGACTAGAGTCCCGAGATCTCCCGAAAAAATTTCAATTTCGAGAAATAGAATATAAACTCTTTTGGAGCTGCTGCCGTAGATTCTCGTTTTTGCTTAAAATATTCGTCAAACGAAGATTTTGCAAAAAGCAGTCGAGCTAAAATTCTTGTAGATTCTCGATTTGCCTGAGAAATTTCACGAAACGAAGATTTTGCAAATAAAACCGCACCAGAGCCCCAGCCGAAGTCTTTGCAGAGTCGCCGATGGCCCATAGGACCGTCCGCGGCAACTTTTTCAGAGTCCGCGGCGGGTTCTTCCCCCGAATTTCCTGATGACTCCCCCTTGCGCCGACCTTACAAAAAAAGTATAATAGCTCTTGGTGTCCGGGTGGGGCGGGATATAGCTGTTCCGCGTGCGAGCGGCAGCAGTCCAAGCGATCGCCGCCAGCAAACCAGCCGCACACCGACATCACATTTTAAGGAGAAAAAATTGAACTCACTCATGAAAAATGAAATATCTCAGTGGCGGGACAACCCGAAGGACGACTTCCTGGGCGGACTGGTATCCGCGTTTTCCGTCATCCCGGAGGTGGTGGGCTTCACCATCATCGCGGGGGTCAATCCGATGCTGGGACTGTATACATCTGTCGCATTTCTGATTTTGTCGGCGTTTCTGGGCGGGCGGCCGGCCATGGTGTCCGCGGGAGCCGGTTCGATGGCGCTGGTTGTGGTAGCCCTCATCGCAGAATATGGGACAGAGTATTTATTTGCAGCGGTATTTTTAGCCGGGATCTTCCAGCTCATCATGGGGCTTTGCAAGGTGGGCAGGCTGATCAAGTACATTCCGCAATGTGTCATGACCGGATTCGTGGATTCGCTGGCCATCATCATCTTCATGTCCCAGATCAAGAATGCGCTGGGCGGCGGATTGACCATGTATGCGCTGGTGGCAGCCGGGATCGTCATCGTCTATTTGTTCCCACGGATCACTAAGGCTGTACCATCCACGCTGATTGCTATCATCGTCGTAACGGCGGCAAGCGTATTCCTGGGTCTGACTACAACGTCTATCGGCGATATGGGTAACATGACGGCGGCACTGCCGGATGTACATCTGCCGACCTTGCTCCTCAGTTTGGAAACGTGGAAAATCGTCCTGCCGTATTCCATTTCCCTGGCTTTTGTTGGCCTCATCGAAACCCTGCTGACCCAGCAGGTGGTGGATCAGATGACGGAGACGACCAGCGACACCAACCGGGAATCCTGCAGTCAGGGCATCACCAATATGGTGTGCGGCTGCATCGGCGGCATGCCGGGCTGCGCCATGATCGGACAAGCCATCGTCAACGTCAAGTCGGGCGGTCGGGGACGTCTCAGCACGCTGGTGGCGGGCGTCATGCTCATCGCAGTGCTGGGCTTTGGCAGCGGGCTGCTCAACATCATTCCGCTGGCGGCGCTCATCGGGGTAATGATCACCGTGTCCATCGCGACCTTCGATTGGGATTCGCTCCGTTCCCTCAAGGATCAGTCGCCGCTGGAGATTTTGACGACGCTGCTGACGGTGGTCATCGTTGTGGCGACCAACAACCTGGCCTACGGCGTAGCGGCAGGTCTGGCGCTGTATTATGCAGGCGGTTTTGCTGCAAAGGCCTTTGTGAGGGCTTCGTAAAATCCTAAGGTGAGCACGACCGCAGCGCGTATATATAATGAAAAAGAAAAACAAGCTGGCGCATGGATTTCATGCGACCAGCTTGTTGCTTTTTTGTTTGATCCGGGATGCGCGGAGCAGCTTTTACAGTACTTCCTTGATGGCAGCCAGCAGATCGTCGTACTCGTCGTAAGCCGGCAGCTCTGGATATTCCGCTTTGATGGCGTCGGTGCTCTTGAACAGGAATCCGGCTTTGCTTGCCTGGATCATGCCGATATCGTTATGGCTGTCGCCGCTGGCGATGGTTTCGAATCCGCAGGACTGCAGCGCTTTTACTGTAGTGTATTTGGATTTCTCACAGCGCATTTTATGCTTTAAGATCGTGCCGTCTTCTGCGATTTCCAGCGTGTTGCAGAACAGTGTCGGCCAGTCCAGCTTTTTCATCAGAGGCTGTGCGAACTGTTCGAATGTGTCGCTGATGATGATGACCTGCGTGATGCTGCGCAGCTCGTCCAGAAATTCCTTTGCACCCGGCATCGGGTCGATTTTGCTGATCGTATCCTGGATCTCTTTGATTCCCAGACCGTGTTCTTTCAGGATATTCAGTCTGTATTCCATCAGTTTATCGTAATCCGGCTCGTCGCGCGTAGTTTTCTTCAATTCTTCGATTCCGGTAGCTTCGGCGAATGCGATCCAGATTTCAGGGACCAGAACGCCTTCCATGTCTAAGCAAACAATATTCATGATTTTCCCTCCTGTGTGTCAAAACGTGTGCAGAACCCTGCACCATAATATACTATAAGACATTCTAGCACAAACAGGACCGCTTCGGGGAAAAATATTTTGACGAGATGAGAAAAAAGCAGTACTATAAAGTAAAACAACAGTAGGAATAAACGGGAGAAACACCATGACATCAGAAGGAACTCGAACAAGAGAAAAAGTTTATATCATAGGGCACAAAAATCCGGATACTGATTCCATCTGCTCGGCCATCGCTTATACGGAACTGAAGAAAGCGGTGCTGGAGAGAAAGCTTGCCGACGGAACTTTCGAAGCGGAGAATCCTTTGCAGGAAGGGGTGCCGGTCCCGATCCCGGAATATATCGCCTGCCGGGCAGGGATCGTCAATGAGGAGACGAAATACGTGCTGGAGTATTTCGACGTGGAGCCGCCACAGTATCAGGACAATGTGCAGCCGCAGATCGCCGATATGGATCTGAACCTGGTTCCGGGGATCGAAGGGCGCGCGTCTATCAAGCAGGCATGGGAGCTGATGCAGGAAGAACACGCCAAGTCAGTGCCGGTGCTGGCAGAAGGAAAACTGAAGGGGATCGTGACCATCACGGATATCGCCCAGTCCTATATGGACAAGAGCGACAGCAGTGTATTGTCGCGCGCAGGGACGAGGTTTGCCAGCATTGCAGAGACCCTGAACGGGCATATTGTCTGCGGCGGATCGGATGAGGTCTTTGAGGATGGGAAAGTAACGATCGCGGCATCCAGCCCGGATGTTATGGAGGAAGTGATCGAGCCGTCGGATCTGGTCATTGCCGGCAACCGGTTCGAGACTCACTTTACGGCCATCGAACTGGGAGCCCGATGCCTGGTGATGTGCCAGGGGGCAACTCCGACCAAGACTATAAAAAAACTGGCAGAAGAGCGGGGCTGCATCATCATCAACACACCGTATGACACCTTCACAGCGGCAAGGCTTATCAACCAGAGTATGCCGGTGCAGTTCTTTATGACCGGGGAAAATCTGGTGACATTCCAGATGGGCGATGCCGTGGAGGATATCGAAAATATTATGAAAACCAACAGGTTCCATAACTTCCCGGTCGTTGAAAAATGCGGCAATTATGTGGGATTGATCTCGCGGCGCAGACTGTTGAATATGAATCGAAAAAAAGTTATTCTGGTGGACCACAATGAGATCAGCCAGGCGGTAGATGGTATTCAGAAAGCAGATATACTGGAAATCGTCGATCACCACAGACTGGGTGGATTCGAGACGCTGGAACCGGTATTTTTCCGCAATCAGCCGGTGGGCTGTACGGCGACTATCATCACCCAGCTTTACGATGAGAAAGGCGTTGTGCCGGATCGCAAGATCGCAGGGCTTCTGGCTTCTGCTATCATCTCCGATACCCTCATGTTCCGCTCCCCGACCTGCACGGCTTTAGATCGTGCCACCTGCGAGCGGCTTGCGGATATGGCGGGCATCAACATCACAGAGATGGCTAATAACATGTTCCAGGCGGCCAGCAGCCTGCAGGGCAAGACCCCGGAAGAAATATGTTATCAGGACTTCAAGATCTTTAATAATGAAGGTCGCTCCTTCGGCGTCAGCCAGGTTACTTCCATGGATAGCCGGGAGCTGGACAGCATCCGCGAAAAGGTGGAAGAGTATCTGCCTCAGGTTATGGAACAGCAGGATCTGGATATGATGTTCATGATGATGACTAATATCGTAGACACCTCTACGGAACTTCTCTGCTGCGGTCTGCACGCTGATCTTCTGGCCAAGGAAGCCTTTGATATCGCAGACGGCGACGAGCATATCATCCTGAAAGATATCGTTTCCCGCAAGAAGCAGTTCTTGCCGGCCTTTGTTGAAGCACTGCACCAGTAGAGGTGTAGTGCTGCTTGGACCATTCTCAGGATTTCTGCAAAGCCTCCGGCGGCCAGGGGGCTCTTTTGTCATACTGCGGGGGTTTCGGGTCAAAATATTTATTTCTTGAATATAGAAACAAATCCATCTCGTGGAAAAAGAACTAGTATTATACATCCTACCAAAATATTTTTTGTCCGGTTCATCTGTCCGGACATTTTTTTTATTTTTGAATATTCTTCTGCTGGAGTGCCTCCGGTGAACTGTTACGGGGGTAATTAATAGTATATTTCGGAACGAATTGTTCGCTTTCTGTAAAAATCGCAATGTTCCCCCTCGGACAAATCACGGCATTTTCACCCCCTTGCCACTTGAATAGACTGATGCTACCATAGCGAAACTAAATTTGTGTACCTTGCGAAAGCGGTGGTAAAAATATGTCATGACACATGACAAAGACGTTTATTTATTTACGGACAGGAGGAAATGAGTGTGAAGATGTGTAAAAAAGGGATCGCATGGATCCTCGCGTTGATGCTGGTGCTGAGCATGGCTCCAAGCGTGTTTGCGGCAGAAGGCGATGAGAGCGGGGAGACGGCGACAGAGGCATTTGATATTTCTAAATCAACGGAAGCGACTCAGCTTGAAAAGACCGGAGATAAATTCGAGTCTACAGTTACGTTATCACTACCAAGTGCAGAAAAGCAGTTGGTAACGGATGTAGTGTTCGTTCTGGATAAATCTACGAGTGCCGAGATGGAACAGCAGGCGTTAAACATGCTAAACGAATTAAAAGCTGAAATAGCAGAGTCGGGAGCTAAGGTAAAAGTCGGAATCGTTATTTTTAATAAAAAGGCAAATGTGACAGATTTCATGGATCTGGAAACAGAGTACGATGCAATCAAAAAGGCTATCCAACAGAAGATAAGTTCGGGAACAAATACCCATGCGGGTCTGATTGCAGGCGAAAAAATGCTTGATGAAGATAAAGAAGTGCCGGCAGACAGGAAATATCTTGTATTTGTCAGTGATGGCATAACTTATATGTTCAATGAAAAGCCGACAGCTGTCGCATGGAGTTTTAAAGCAGATACGAATAAGTATTTTGCAGGTCCGGATAACTGGAAGTCACAGTATGAAAATAACAACCCACCTGTAAACTGGTCAGACACACTGGCAACGATCGGTACAAAATCAGCTTCTCAGGGCGGTGCATATGATTATCCATATGGGGAAACACCTGAAAAGCTCACGGAAGCAGACAAAATGAATAATTATGCGAATTCTGTTGAAAAAGCTCTCTATCTTACAGAACAAAAATATAAGGCTATAAGTTCAAAGTACCACTGTTATGCTATGAGTATTGGTACAGCTACCGAGTATCAATGGGGTCCGTCATTCATGAATTATCTGGCAAATGGAAACAAGGTGGATTTCAGTCAGATCGAGAACGATATCTTATACCTGGTAGATGAGGGAAGTACGATAGTTGATCATATGGGTTATGTCGAGGGCGACTACAACTTTGATCTTAAAGATCTGGAAAGCATAACAATGACAGTAAACGGCAAAAAACTGAGTGCTGAAGTTGATAAGAATAAAAACCAGATCATGTTCGGAGACAAGCAGTTCGAGCTTGAATATTTCCCGGCAGACAATGATGAAGAGCGTTTTGTCCTCAAGATTAATCAGAAAATCAAGATCACGGAACCGGTACAGCTTACTTACAAGGTAGTGCTGCAGAATCCTAAGACTGAAGCGGGCACTTACGGTAAGTATGACCGGTACGGAGTAAATGGATATGATGGCTTGTTCACAAATAACAGTGCTATTATTAACCCGGTAGATTCCAATGAGAGAGCATATGCAGCACAGGCATTTAACAAGCCGACTGTTTCATATACAGTAGCTGCTCCGACGACTCCGGGAGATAATAATAATCAGGGAAAAGCAGGCAAAACCGACAAAACAGCCAAGACCGGTGATGAGTTCCCGATCGGGCTGATCGCAGGCGCAGCTCTGCTGGCTCTGGCAGGAGCGGGAGCAGTTGGCTTTGCACGCAGAAGAAAAGCAAACTAAAGACGATCTCAATATAAGCAATCGATAACAAAAAGAGACCAATTACTGGTCTCTCAGACTGTAGACAAAAGCCCAACCTTAGAAATGAGGTGTCGGGCTTTTTCTATGATAGATTACATAATTATATTACTTGAAGGAAAACAAAAGCATTATTTTTACTCTGCATACCCAATTTTCTATCGTGCGACAAAAGAAGAGTTCGTTAGGGCGTATGAAAATCACAGAAAATAAAAATCCGGAAATCGCATTACAAAACCCGGTTTCTCCTTCTACAACATGGTAGATGAGCTATTAACAGTATACCACACATTATAAAAATTTGCGGTATACTTTATTTATAAGAAACATACCAGATGTATTGTATGTGATTTTAATATTCATAAAAAATTGTAAAGTTCTTCCTTTTGATAATAAACTGTGACAGTACATGGGCGATGAATTACCACGCCATCTCCTGTAACAATAGTAGCCCAATTTTGAACAGAGAAAATGAAGATAAATACAGTTGCGAAAAGCAAATATAAAACCTAGTATTCCCACTACTATAATATATTTGCTATTTATCATTTATATGAATAAAATGCCTTTTACCAAAAACAAAGAAAAGAATCAAAATGATCCTTCTCTTTGTTTCACTATTATACTTTTATAGTTAAGTGTATGAGGTTTATTAATCATCTGACCTGTTTGACGTACCTTTTGTATCTCAGTATCCCTGTAGCAAAAAATACGGACAGTAACAACATAACTGTCATGTGATTTGTCCTGTCATCAACATACCAATAAGCAGATGTTGCCATACAAACCAGTGCCATTATTATGTTGAATTTTATCATTCTTTTAGCTACTTCTGGGCTCAGATGTTTTTTCATATTTTCTAACACCTTTCGAATACTATCGGAGCTGTTTCTGTATCTAACTTGATATCAAATCCAGATATTTTTCCATCGACTCCGGTAATGAATCTTAACGGACATACTACCAGAAGAGTGTCTTCCCTAACATCAGGTACTCTCATTACATCATAGTGGAAATGTTCCATTACCTGTTCAACGCCTCTGTAAAGACCTATAAACGCTCCGTCTCTGTACATGATCTTAAAATCTCCATAGCCAGGATTAAAGTAATCACCCACATACTCTTCAGGCAAATGAGACATTGGTGCGTCCTTTATCTGCTCAACACCTACCATTTGGTCAACATCCCAGTGGTATATACAACCATCATTCACACCTTTGTATGGTCTGATTCTAGAGCTCCAGTCTATTACATCATATCCCAAAAGATTATCAAATATCTGATATGCCAACGTGAAGATAAACGGCATACATGGTTTATGAAGGTTCATCAACATTGTGATACCGATTTTTTTATCAGGCAAGAAGCCTATGATAGAGCAATATCCTTCTATTTCACCTGTATGCCATACAAACTGATTGCCTCGGTATCCGTCAGTGAACCAAGCCATACCATATCCTCCACAATGAGGTAATTCTTCATATAGCCATGGGAACAGTTTGAATGGCACATTCATGGTATGCATCTGCTGCATATTTTCTTTTGAAACAATCTGTTTACCATTCAACTCACCATCATTGATGTGGAAGTTTACCCACTTAATTAAGTCTTCAACACATGAATTTATGGAAGCGGCGGGACCACCTAAGTCAACATTAAGCACATCCACTTTTCTTACAATACCATCTTTGCCTTCCCAATATGGAATGGCATAATCAGGAGCTTTTACCATATCATCTGCAGATGTATTTGAATTTGTCATGCCTAACGGCTTGAAAAGTCTTTCTTTTATTAGGTCATCCCAAGTTTGACCAGTAATTTTTTCTGCAATATGTCCAATCAATGTGTAGATAGTATTATTGTATAAAGTTTGTGCTCTGAACGGTGCCATAGGCTTCAAATATCTAAGTCGTTCCCAAAGAGTACTCCTGTCTATTGTGTCGATCCATAATGCATCATGTGGTGCAAGACCTGTTCTATGAGAGAGCATATCTCTTAAAGTGCATTCCTTAGTTGCAAACTCATCGTACATTTTAAAGTCAGGAAAATACTCTATGATAGGTACATCATAATCAAGCTTTCCTTCATCAACCAACATTGCAATAATAGTTGACGTAAATGATTTAGAACACGATGCAATACCATACTGTGTTTTTGGAGTTGCAGGAATTTTATTTTCCACATCTTTATATCCAAACGCCTCTGACATCACAATTTCGTCGTCTTTTACTACAGCTATAGCAACGCTAGGAATCTTCCAAAACTCCATTTCATTTTCTATAAATTGTTTGCTAATACATTTCTGAGCCATTGTATTATCTCCTTTATGTATCATTATCGGTTAGTTATAGATTTAAAATATTAAAAGTTGTTGAGTAACGGCAGCAGCACTGTTACTGTCAGCCCCAATGCAAGAACGAATCCGCCATTAGCTACAATGTACATAGAAGGTGCTATCTTTTGATACATGAAGTTCCTTTCTTCTTCATTTCTTGAGTTTCTTGCAGACACTTCACTTGATACTATTGCAACACCAGGGAACAGGAAGAATATTCCCATTCCAGCTGCAGCTGAAAGAATAAAATCATATCCTAGCAACTTTCCTACAATACCGCCACCAAGAGACAAACCTAATGCTGATAAAATGATCAGCGCAATTACAGGTCCAATGCTTTCAAGAAGTGACTGTGGTGTTATTTCATTCATCGATACAAAGAGGTATGCAATCAGAATAACATTACAAAGCCCTGCTGAATGAGATCTGTCAAGGAGATTCATTCTGAAAACACCGAAAGTACATGCAACTAGACAAATCAGGAATACCCATACAAAGCTACTTATAGTTGTCAAGTTTTCCATAAAGCAAGACAGCAGAATTGCTATAGATAATTCAAAAATAATCACTCCGTCTTCTTCCAATTTAATTGGAATAAAGTTAGTGAACTTGTTACTTGGATTATCTTCTGAGCCAAATGGAACGCCATGCTTTGTAAGTCTAATTTCTTCATTCTTGTCTTTATTTGCAACTTTTTCAAGGAGATATGCATCTTGTGCTCTCAATTTATTTGCATATTTTTTAAGAATGAATGATGCTATTGGCTGACCTATAGGGTCTACGGCACAAATAATGACAGTTGGAACGGCCAGTAATGCTATACAACCAAGCGCATTAATCTTATTAATAGCAGCGATTCCTGCAACCGCACCTCCACCGCAACATGCACCAGCTCCTGCTAGCATAGTATCAAACCCGAAAATTAAACCACCTACACCAATACAAAGAACAAGTGCTAAAACTACTGCCCCTACCGCTATAAGCAAACTTTTTATATTCTTTGCATAGTCTGAAGGAAGTACAGAAGTTCCTAAATTACCTACAATAGCAAGAAGTACAAAATCCCCTAAATAAGTAAATCCTGCTGCTTCAGGATAAGAAGTAGGCATACCTACCCATATAAGAATAAGGTAAATAATAAGTGCGCCAGCCATTGATGGTATTACTGCTTTTGTAAAATAAGAAATAATTTCTCCTAATGCTACCAATCCCACGCATACGCATACTGCTAACATTATTTCAGTCATTGTTTTCTCCTTTCCTTAGCTATTACATTTTTTGAAAAGAAACGCTTCTCTATTAATAAAGATAATTTTTTTATAGCACCACAACAACGTATATAATCGACTTGATTACAAGACATTTCAGATGAAAAAGCGATTATGTTGAATAATCGCTTTTATCAAGAAACTTTTTCGTATAGAAAAAATACATGTAACTTTACAAAAAATAAAAAGGAGACATTTACGTCTCGTAAATGTCTCTTTCCTCAAACAACCTCTATTAGAATCGCTTCTCCACAATCTAGAGCAAACCCCATTTCAAAAATATCATCTTTAATCGTCGATATACTGACTTGAGGAGACAAAGCATTTTTTATGGCTTCTGAATACTTATATTTTATCAGTGGTTTTATCTCCAATACATCTTTCAAGCCACATAACTTATCTGTAACATCTTTAAAATTGTGCCTGATTATAGCATTTCTCTTTTTGACATTAGATATATTTAAATTAAAAGTTAGCTTTTCCTTATTTGTATTATATGCTAATAGAGTTAGACTCTCTGTATTCCTCACTGATATATAGTTATCTCCTAATTGAGTTACTGTCCCCGTTAATTTTGATAACAAACTATATGCAAAAAATGTGGACGTTTTTATTCCAAACTCAGTAAATAGTCCTTGCTCTCCAATCAATTCTCTATGAGAAATTAGTTCTCCTTTTAAAATGTCTTCTATATCTACAAGTGCGGTTGCATTTATATTTCTTTCTTTTAAGCCTGTCTTTTGTGTTATATTATTGTAGCTGTCCATCATTACCAATTTCTCAAAGCAGATCTTTTTAATAATTTCACTGTATGATGTCGCTACAGGATTCTTAACTAATACAGTAAGTCTATTTTTTTCACAAAACTCGACTATATCAATAATATCGTCTACATTTTCCATATGCATAAGATCTGGAATATAAATCCCTTTAATGTCACATAAATCCACTGTCTCCTGAAGCAAACATCTTTTTGCAACATTTAAAAGCTCTCGACTTTCAACCTTTAATAAATGATATTTCCAGGCCTCATCAAATGGAACACCCTCTTTTTTTTCAAAGTCTAGTTGAATACCAATCACATCAATTTCACTTTTATCATTTGTTATAAAATCTTTTAATGTAAAAATATCATTCTTGTTAAAAGATTCCTTTGCATCTATTAAAGTATATTGTGACAATACAGTCTTGTTTTTCTCTCTGAATTTTTTTGGTCCATCAATATAAAACTTACAAAACTCTTTACGCATATATCTACTAGCTGAAAACCCACACTCTATTGCTATATCTACGAGTGGTTTGTCGCTGGTTATAACCTGTCTTATAGCTTCTTGGGTACGATAAAAATTCATTAGTTGCCTGAAGTTATAGTCTAGCTTTAATTTATATTCTTTAGAGATATAATCCTTGTTAAGATGTTCTTGCTCAGCGATGATATTTACCATACTACTATCGTTGAATTTTGTTTTTATTATTTTATCAATTCGACGCAGTCTGTTTATATGTAGCCTTTCTTCGCGTATGCCTTTTAGTTTTCGGTTAAGTATTTCTACAGTATCAATAGTCCATGATACGAATCGCTCAACCATATCAGAGAAAATATATTCGCCCACACCTTCTTCAAACACTGTATTATACGCAAGGGCCAAGATTTTATTCCTAAGTTCTTCAAGAACATTTCCATTAAGACTTTCAGGGTAATCAAACTCAAGATAATCCACATGATCATATACACGTCTCAAGTATTCCTCGTCGATTGATAATATCAGCACCTGATTATCTTCATCTTTACTGTATATCCTGTGTATTTCTTTATATCCAAAAAGAAATACACCTCCAGATCCAAGTTCCTGAACACATAAATACTCCGGTTCTTTGTGTACTTCAAGTGTAATATACCCCTTCAGTACATAAACTATTTTCAAGTCAGAACTCCATCCAAAGGGATACTCCTTGATATTTTGCACTGAAACTTCAACCATTTGTCTTCTATAGTACAAATCGTTTTGTGTTTTTATATTCTCCATAAGCAACCTCCTTCTTGATCCACATAGCAATTAACCTAGTTTAAACCTCACACTAAATACAATAAAAGTATAATAGACCAAGCATTTTGTGCTTAAATGAATTATATCTACAACTTATTGATATTGCAATATTAAACACTACATCGCCCTGAAAACACAATTTCACATTTTGTCGAAAAAAGTTATTGACTTATGGTATATATGAGACGCGCTTAGCCAGCGGTCGCCTGACTGTCTCCCTATGTGCACACAAAATGGTATTTGTGTGTCGTTACATAGTTAATAATGTCGTCGTCCTTATCATGTCTGTCCTGGGCTATCAAAGGCGTCTTTCCATGCGCCTTTCTGTCTGCATCGATCTCTTCTTTCAGCTTTTCATCATAGAGGCGGGCGCATTTCTTTGCGACCAGAACTTTCTTTGCTTTTTCCGATTGGCAGCAGCAAGGCTGGGCTTTTGTCTACAGTCTGAGAGACCAATTACTGGTCTCTTTTTGTGTGTTCGTTATCAAAGATGTAGGTGTTAAGCCGCACCTGCTTTGCGGCATTAGAGTCACATGTCAAACACCCGAAAACAACCCTAATTTCACCCTAATTTTAATACGGGGGGAGGGTATCAAATTTTTTGCGGAAAAATCGCGGAAAAGCGTTGAAAAATCAAGGGTTTTCTGATACACTTTGCATACTTTTAATACGTTAAAAAGTGTGAATTTTAGATGTAAAAAGGAGAAATTTTAAATGAAAGGAATCAAAAAGCACTGGCTGCAATTCTATCTTTGGCCGTGATGGTTTCTATCGCGCCGCAGGTCGTTTTTGCCGGAAATTCGGATCGCTATGAAAAAGTGCCCGGTATGCAGACTATTGTTTCAGACGCGGAAATTCATGTGTATGCTACGAAAGGAGGGGGAACAGTAACTTTAACAGGTAAAAGCTCAGCATCAACTTTCCTGCAGGGAAGCGGGTTCAGACAATACCAGGCAAACCTTAAGGAAGACTGGGTCTGGAAAGGCTGGACTTATAAACAGTTATTTAAAGGAAAAGATTTAGGCAACCGCACCGATAATTTTTTTGGGACGAGATATTCCTTCTCCAGGCATAGTTTGGATTGGAGAACCCCTTACAATGGTACAGCTCAGACCATCTCCGTGAACAGACTGACTACCACAGGGGAAACAGTGTGGAATAAAATCACCTACGAGATCTATGCGAATTTCAACCCTACGATCACGGCTAGTGCCGGTGAAGGAGGAGCAATCACGGATGACGGGAAAAAAGAAGTTGAATATGGCGGAAACAAGTCGTATAAAGTCACTGCCGCTAAGGGAAAAATGATAGAGTCTCTTACCGTGGACGGACAGACTGTTTCTGATGCAGCGGGAAAAGAAGAGTTCACATATATGTTCAGCAATGTGACAGCGCCGCATAAGATCCATGTGACGTTTAAAAACAAGGTTTATACCGTTTCGTATGAATTCGTTAGCAAAACAAATAAGAACCTTCCGAAGGAAGTGAATGATCTGCTTCCTGCAGCAGAATCCAAGGAGCATGGAATGAAAGTGACGCCGCCGACGTTATCGAAGGACAGCGTGAAGATGGTGGATGGGATATGGACGTTTGAAGGCTGGAAACCGGAAGGAATCGACTCGCTCACAGACAACCAGACATTCACCGGCACGTGGAGATTCTCCCCGTATGCAGTAGTCATCAATACTCCTCCAACGATCAATGCCGAGGATAAAACGATCATGGTTGGCGACACATTTGACCCGAAGAAAGATGTAACAGCAAACGATGCGGAAGATGGCGATCTTACTGACAAGATCGATGTTATCGAAAACACAGTTGATACAGCAAAGGCAGGCACCTATGCTGTTACGTATAAGGTAACGGACAAAGACGGGGCTTCCAGAACGAAGACCATTACGGTCACAGTAAAGGAAAAGGAAGAGCAGCCTGCTGCTTCGACGACTCCGGGAGATGATAATAACCAGGGAAAAGCAGGCAAAACCGGCAAAACAGCCAAGACCGGTGACGACTTCCCGATCGGACTGATCGCAGGCGCGGCTCTGCTGGCTCTGGCGGGTGCGGGAGCAGTCGGCTTTGCACGCAGAAGAAAAACAAACTAAAGACGATCTCAATAATAAGTAATCAACAGCAAGGAGAGGCCTCATGCAGGTCTCTTTTTGTGTGTTGATTTCCCACATTTTATTCCTCCAGCCTATGTAAATAAGAATGATTTTATGGTATGATAACAATAGTATGCTCGTAGCAGTGGATCCGGGCGGCAGGCGATGGACCTGCAGATAGTCACGCCCCGGCAGTCACTGCCCCGCAAGCAGGCATATATCGCAACTAGCAACAGAAAGGTAGATAATGAGGTAATGGAAAAGAAAATCATGCTGGGCAATGAAGCCTTTGCAAGAGGAGCTTATGAAGCAGGTGTAAAAGTCGTTTCTTCCTATCCGGGAACACCAAGTACCGAGGTCACGGAAAATGCGGCGAAATATGATGAGATATACGTAGAATGGGCACCTAACGAAAAAGTCGGTGTAGAAGTTGCAGTCGGCGCTTCCATCGGCGGCGTGCGTTCCCTTTCCTGCATGAAACACGTAGGATTGAACGTAGCGGCTGACCCGTTTTTTACTGCAGCATATACAGGAGTGACCGGCGGCGCAGTAGTACTGGTAGCTGACGATAACGGCTGTCATTCCAGCCAGAACGAACAGGACTCCAGATACTATGGCAGGAGCGCAGGCGTTCCGGTCCTCGAACCGTCCAACGCGCAGGAATGTAAGGATTACCTGAAACTGGCATACGAAATCAGTGAGAAATACGATACGGTAGTTCTGCTCCGTTCCAACACGAGAGTATCACATTCCCGCGGTATCGTTGAGCTGGGCGAAAGAACTGAAAAAGATCGTATCCCGTATGAAAAGAACATCCAGAAGTACGTGGCAATGCCGGCGATGGCCAGAAAACTGCATATCGCGCAGGAGCAGCGTATGGATAGAATCGCAAAGGACACGGCGGACATCACTCTCGGCATGAAGGCCGATGCCGCGGCCGGAGAAGCTTATAGCCTGCCTCTCAACATTATTGAACTCAACGATACGAAGATCGGCATCATCACAAGCGGCATCTGCTATCAGTATGTCAAAGAAGCGCTGCCGGAAGTCAGCGTACTGAAAATGGGCATGATCAATCCGATCCCGAAAGCCATGATCGAAGCCTTTGCAGCAAAAGTAGACCAGCTGTATGTCATCGAAGAGGGTGACCCGTTCTTCGAAGAACAGATCCGGGCAATGGGGATCAAACTGGCAGGCGGCAAGGATCTGTTCACCATTCAGGGAGAATACAGCGCCAACATGATCAGAAAGGCCTTCGGCCGTCCGGTAGCAGAGGCTGCAGCAGATGCGAATGCGCCGGGAGCAGGAGAAGATCCGTCTCCGGCAGAAGCAGCTGGAAGACCGCCGCTTCTTTGTGCCGGATGTCCGCACAGAGGACTGTTCCACGTGCTGAGCAAGCTGAAGACTACTGTTCTGGGAGATATCGGCTGCTATACGCTGGGCGCGCTGCCGCCGACGTCCGCTATGGACGCATGCCTTTGCATGGGCGGCTCCATAACCATGGCTCATGGATTCGAAAAAGCCGTTGGAAGCAGCAAAAACACAGTTGCCGTACTGGGCGACTCCACCTTCTTCCACTCCGGTATCACCGGTCTGGTAAATATGAACTACAACGCAGCGAAAGGAACCGTCATCATCCTGGACAACAGGATCACAGGCATGACCGGTCACCAGGACAACCCGAACACTGGCAGAAACGCCAAGGGCGAACCGGCACCGGCAATCGATATCGCGACCCTTTGCAGAGCCTGCGGAGTAGAACACGTAACGGAGATCGACCCGTTTGATGTAAAGGGACTGGAAAAGCTCATCAAAGAAGAAACCGAGCGCGATGCTCTTTCGGTGATCATTACGAAGAGACCTTGCGCGCTGATCGTAAAACAGCCGGATATTCCGTACGAAGTGACGGATAAATGCAAGAACTGCAAAATGTGCATGAAGATCGGCTGCCCGGCAATCGAAGAACGTGACGGTAAACCGTACATCGTTCCAGAAAGCTGTGTGGGCTGCGACCTTTGTGCTAGAGTATGTCCTTTCGATGCGATCGAAATGACGCAGACCGGAAAGGAGGACAAATAAATGAAACAGACGAATATACTGATCGTAGGCGTTGGCGGACAGGGGACTCTGCTGGCCAGCGTACTGTTAGGCAATCTGGGACTTTTCAAGGGGTATGATGTAAAGCTTTCTGAAGTACATGGTATGGCACAGAGAGGCGGAAGCGTTGTGACTCATGTAAAGATCAGTGAAGGCACTGTAAGCTCTCCGCTCATCGAAGAAGGGGATGCCGACGTGATCATTGCTTTTGAAGAGCTGGAAGCGTACCGGTGGCTGCCGTATCTGAAAAAGGGCGGAACGATCTATGTGAATACACAGAAGATCCTGCCGATGCCTGTCATCATGGGCAAGGCCGAATATCCGGAGCACATTATGGAAACTCTGGAAGAACATGCGGGAGCTGTTAAAGCACTGGATGCTCTTTCCATTGCGGAAGAATGCGGCAGTGTCAAAGCTGTCAATGTAGTTCTGCTGGGTGCAGCGTCCCGTGACCTGCCGTTTGACGAAGAAGCGTGGATCAAAGTCATCGAAGAAAATGTGAAACCTAAATTCGTAGAACTCAACAAAAAAGCGTTCGCTCTGGGCAGAAACGCTTAATATAAATTACAATCGAAAGGAAACAACTGAACCATGATTTGGAACGAGAAAATGGAATGTGCGGATCGCGACACCATGCGGTCCGTTCAGCTGGAGAAACTGAAGAAGACCGTAAAGCACGCGTATGATAACGTATCGCACTATCGGAACAAGATGGATGAAGCCGGTGTGAAACCGGAAGATATCAAGTCTCTGGATGACATCACGAAACTTCCATTTATTACAAAAGAAGACATTGCGGCCAATTACCCGACGGGACTCTTTGCCGAGCCGATGAAAGATATCGTGAGGATCCACGCATCTTCCGGTACGACCGGCAAGCCTAAGATCGTAGGCTACACCAGAAACGATCTTGATCTGTGGGGCGAATGCGTAGCAAGAGGTCTGACGATGGCTGGAGCGTCTCAGGAATCCGTGGTACACGTTTCCTATGGGTACGGACTTTTCACTGGTGGGATGGGAGCACACCTTGGAGCAGAAACCATCGGGGCGACTGTTATCCCGATGAGCAGCGGAAATACGCAGAAGCAGATCACTTTTTTGCAGGATATGAAGAGCGATATCCTTTGCTGCACACCGTCCTATGCACTGACTATCGCGGAAGGTGTGAAGAAGGCTGGGATCAAACCGGAAGAACTGAATCTTTCTGCAGGAATATTCGGCGCAGAGCCGTGGACGCAGAGCATGCGCGACAAGATCGAAGAGGGTCTGGGTATCCGCGCTTATGATATTTACGGACTTTCTGAAATCATGGGTCCGGGAGTGTCCATGAGCTGTGAGGAAAATGCAGGGATGCACGTACAGGAAGACTACTTCTATGTAGAAATCATCGACCCGGATACGCTGGAAGTGCTGCCGGATGGCGAGAAAGGCGAACTGGTCATCACGACGCTGGGCAAGGAAGGCATGCCGATGATCAGATACAGGACTCGTGACATCTGTTATCTTATGAGAGACAAGTGTGCGTGCGGAAGAACGACAGTGCGTATGAGTCGAGTGTTCGGACGTACCGACGACATGCTGATCATCCGCGGCGTCAACGTATTCCCGTCCCAGGTAGAAACGGTTATTGCCGAGTTCAAGGAATTGACTATGAACTACAAGCTGTACGTTGGCAGAGAAAACAATACCGACACATTCGAGCTGGCGGTAGAACTGGCGGAAGGGCTGGCAATTGAAGACATTGCGTTTGTAGAAGCTCTGAGAGGCCGCATCGAACATGCGCTCCGCGATATGCTGGGCATCGGATGCAAAGTAAAGCTTCTCAACGAAGGCACGCTGCCTAGAAGTGAAGGCAAGGCTGTCAGAGTAGAAGATACGAGAAATCTCGGTTAAGTGATTGATTCTGGAAAGCCGGCCGCTGGCCGGACGAAGAAAAGGAGGAACTCCATGATAGTAAAACAGGTATCTGTATTCGTAGAAAATACAGTAGGGAGACTGGCTGACCTGACGAAGATCCTGACAGACAACAACATCGATCTGAAGGCAAGCACCATTGCAGAGACCGTAGATTTCGGCATTCTGCGCTGCATCGTTGAAGAACCGGAAAAAACAGTGAAGATCCTGGTTGAAAACGGATTTTCCGCAAGCATTTCCGAAGTGACAGGTGTATCCCTGGAAGACAAGCCGGGTGGTCTGCACAAAGTTCTGGCGGTACTGGCAGAGGCCGGCATTGCCGTGAACTACATTTATTCCACCATCAAATCTGCAGAAGGAAAAGCCATCATAATGATGAAAACCAGTGATGCTGCAAAAGCGGAAGAAGTGCTGAAGGCAAGCGGAGTAGAACTGGCAGGAGCAGACTCTTTCTAAAAGAGCTTTGCAGAAAGAATTGTAGAGGGTCTGAATATGAGTTTAGGAAGAAAAATCGTTTTCGTACTCTGTCTTATCGTGTTTGTAGGATCGGCGGGCATGCTGCTCAATTATTTTCTGACAGGAATGCGGGAACAGAGCAGTCTTGAGGATCTGGCAAAGCTGAAAACGGAGCGGGAGGATATGAAAACCGACAAGGGAACGGTCATCGGCAAGTATGTGGATCTGTATGAGGCGAACAGCGATATCATCGGATGGATCACGGTGGACGGAACCAAGATCGATTATCCGGTCATGCAGACACAGGATGATCCGGAATTCTATCTGAGACGTAATTTTCAGAAGGAGCATGCGACAGCTGGCGTTCCGTTTATGGATGCGTCCAGTGATATTTTCGTGCCAACATCCAACTTCCTGATCTATGGGCACAATATGAAGAATGGAACCATGTTCCACGATATGCTCAAGTACAAAGATAAATCTTTTTACCAGGAGCATAAAACCTTTCGATTTGATACGATCTACAAAGGCGGACAGGGCACCTACGAAATCATAGCGGCTGGTTACTCCAAGATCTATCCGGAGGATTCTGATGCGTTCAAGTATTACCAGTATGCAGGGATCACATCCCGGTCTGACTTTAATGAGTATCTTAAAGGGGTCAAGGGGTTGTCAGAGTACAACACCGGCGTTTCTGCAGAATACGGTGATCAGCTGGTGACTCTTTCCACCTGTGCCTATCACGAGAAGAACGGCAGATTCTTTATTGTGGGCAAACGTACCGACGCTAAGCAGGTGAAGCCGCAGTAGATTTGAAGAGCGATAATGATGCAAAAGCTCGCGCTTTGGAATATGGCGCGAGCTTTACTTTTTCTTCAGTGTGATTTATCTATTGATCCTGTACCGAATAGTGCGGGAAATAAAATGACCGCCTTTCAATTCGCGGTTGATGGCGGCCATTAAAAGTCACATCGGCTAACCGTTTTACGGTTTCCTCTTGATTTTATTATAGCATAAGTCGGTACAACGTCAAGACGTATTCAAGTTGAAATCCTGCCTGCTGTACAAATTCCTCTTGACACTGTGGGTGAAGGTGATATAATTGTGATATCAAAATGATATCACATATGTGTGAGCAAAATCTCAAAGAGGAGATTTTAGATGGGAGGGTATGAGTATGGATAATACGAATAACATCATTACGACCAACATTACAGAGAAGGAACTGCATCCGGTGACCGGAATGCTGATGCTCATCATCAATATTGTGGGGATCCTGTTCAGTATGCTGCTGTGCGTCATCAGTCCACTTCTGTTTTATGGTGCAGCAGGAGGGCTGGGAGTTGTCATCGGTGTGCTGCTTTTTGTTCTATTTTGTATCATGTTCGCCGGACTTAAGGTGGTCAATCCGAATGAAGCGCTGGTACTGACTTTGTTCGGTAAATATCATGGCACTATCAAAAATGCCGGGTTCTTCTTTGTGAATCCGTTTTGCACTGCATTTAATCCGACGGCAGGTGCTTTGCAGGAAGAAACATCCCAGGATCTGGGCGAAGCTTTAAAAAAAGGCAAAACTGTGAAGGCTTCCTCTAAGACACGAGGCAGGAAGGTTTCCACGAAAACCATGACACTCAACAATGCACAGCAGAAAGTCAATGATGTGGATGGTAATCCGGTCATCATCGGTTCAGTGGTCATCTGGAAGGTGGCGGATCCGACCAAGGCTGTATTCAATGTGGAGAACTACTTCGAATATCTTTCGACTCAGTGTGATTCTATTATCAGAAATTCAGCGAGGATGTACCCGTACGATACGATGAGGGATGATGACAGCGAGATGACGCTGAGAGGATCCAGCCTGGAAATCGCAGAAAAGATGAAGTCTGAACTACAGGAGAAGACTTTTGATGCCGGCATAGAGATCCTTGAAGTGAGGATCACTCATCTGGCATATGCGGAGGAAATCGCAGCGGCAATGCTGAAGCGGCAGCAGGCAGCGGCGACGATCGCAGCGAGAGAACAGATCGTAGAAGGTGCAGTCGGAATGGTTCATATGGCGCTGGATCGTCTTGAAAAAGATGACTTGATCCTGCTGGACGATGAGCGTAAGGCTGCGATGGTATCGAATTTACTGGTAGTGCTTTGCGGAGATAAGGAAGCACAGCCTGTTGTTAACAGCGGAAGCTTGTATTAGAGCAATAACGAAACACTGGTCAAAGGGGTGTCGTCGTGGCAGAAGATTACAGTAAGAAAGAAGAACAGCTGCAGCAGCGGCTGGAAAAACTCAAGGCTCTGGAGCGTGAACTGAAAGAAAAAGAAAAGGCGGTCAGGGCGAAAGAAAAAAGCCTGAAAGAAAAGGACAAGGCCAAGAAACAGATGGTGCTCCGCCTTTCCCCGACTCTTTGGAATGAGATCGCAGCCTGGGCAGAGGAGGACTTCCGCTCCATCAACGGGCAGGTGGAATACCTGCTAAGCGAATGTGTAAGGAAGCGTAAAGGCGGATGATGTCCGGCAGACTGGCCTATATAATATTATAGAATCGAGGAACCCCAGAAGATGCATATCATATCGTGCGTCCTCCGGGGTTCCTTTTCTTATCGTTCATTCATTTTTATACACTTATGATCGCCGCGCTGGCCGGTCGTCGCCAGCCTTTGGTGCCGCCAGCAAGAAGCCTCAGCAAGCGCTGTCAGCCGGCCGCATGCCGAAATCCTTGTACCGAAGGCTTTGCAGCGATCCTTTATTCCATGACCGCGCCTTTGCAGGATGCGGAAACGTTGCGCTGGTATCTTGCCAGCCAGCCGCTGGTTGCCTTGGATGGCGGAGCCACGTGATCCTTGCGTCGTGCATCGAATTCCTCGTCAGAAACCTGAGCGTTGATCTTGGAGTTTGGGATATCGATCTCGATGATGTCGCCTTCCTGCAGCAGTCCGATGTTGCCGCCGGCAGCAGCTTCCGGACAAACGTGTCCGATGGAGGCCCCGCGACTTGCACCGCTGAATCTGCCGTCAGTGATGAGAGCGACCGTTTTGTCCAGCTTCATGCCGGCCAGAGCGCTGGTCGGGTTGAGCATTTCACGCATTCCCGGACCGCCCTTAGGACCTTCATAGCGGATGACAACAACGTCGCCGTCCACGATTTTACCGGTGTAGATGGCTTCGATGGCGTCTTCTTCGCTGTCAAATACTCTGGCCGGACCGGTATGGGAAAGCATTTCCGGAGCGACTGCACTTCTCTTTACTACGCAGCCGTCCTGTGCGATGTTGCCCCACATAACGGCGATGCCGCCTGTTTCACTGTATGGTTTGTCGATCGGACGAATGATATCGTAGTCTTTTACGTGTGCTCCTGCAAAGTTTTCGCCTACGGTTTTTCCGGTTGCTGTGATGAGACTCTTGTCGATGAGCCCTTTTTTGTCCAGTTCGCTGAATACTGCCATCAGACCGCCTGCGCGGTTCAGATCGTGCATGTGAGTGCTGCCGGCAGGAGCCAGGTGGCAGAGGTTTGGAACTTTGGCGCTGAATTCGTTGAAGATGTTCAGGTCAAGATGTACGCCTGCTTCGTTGGCGATGGCCAGCAGGTGGAGTACACTGTTGGAGGAACAGCCCAGAGCCATATCGCAGGCCAGAGCATTGCGCAGGGACTTTTCGTTGATGATGTCCCGTGCCTTGATGTCCTTTTCCACCAGGTTCATGATAGCCATTCCGGCGTGTTTTGCCAGACGGATCCGCCCGCTGTCCACTGCCGGGATCGTGCCGTTTCCAGGCAGTGCGATGCCGACCGCTTCGGAGAGGCAGTTCATGCTGTTTGCTGTATACATACCGGAGCATGATCCGCAGCCAGGGCATACATTCTGTTCGAATTCCAGAAGATCATCATCATCGATGATATCGGCTTTTCTTGCGCCGACTGCTTCAAACATCTTAGAAAGGCTGGTTTCTTCGCCTTTTACAAGACCGGACATCATCGGACCTCCGGAGCAGACAACGGCAGGGATATTCATGCGAACAGCTGCCATGATCATGCCGGGTACGATCTTATCGCAGTTTGGAACCAATACGAGACCATCGAATGCGTGAGCCATGGTCATGGTTTCCACGCTGTCTGCGATCAGCTCTCTGCTTGGCAGACTGTATTTCATGCCTACATGTCCCATGGCTATCCCATCGCAGACGCCAATGGATGGCACTTCGATCGGTGTGCCGCCTGCCATGCGGACGCCGGCCTTTACGGCCTCAGCTACCTTGTCCAGGTGCATATGACCTGGAACGATTTCGCTTTTGGCGGAAACGACACCGATCAGTGGGCGTTCCAGTTCTTCTTTCGTATATCCCATTGCATAGAACAAACTCCGCATAGGAGCGCGTTCTATGCCCTTGGTTACTTTATCACTTCTCATTTCCATTTTCCTTTCCGTTCCGGGGATTTCCCCGAGACGCTGTATTTCGTGTTAATACGAAAAAAGCGGCGGCGGAAACGCCGCCGCCACTTTCCATCATTTAAGTTTATTGAGCCTCGAGCGATACTAATATCACCCTGAAATAAGCTTTTGCTTTGGTTGCGTGTTTCAAAGCTTTAACAAAGGATTGTTCTCTATAACACGGCCTCATTGTCCGGCTGGCTCACGCAGGAAACCTCCGCAGAAATTCCCACAGGATGTGTCCGCCAGGGAATTTCGAGGACCAGTTTCCGGAGAGAGGCAGCTGGATTGCTGAGAGCCTGTCGTTAGAGACCCGCATACCCTTGCATAAACCTTTGCAGAACTCTTTGCAGAAACCCCTTATTTCTTCAACCAGCTCATCATCTTTCTCAGTTCAGCACCAACGGAGCAGAGCAGATGGGAAGCTTCCATCTTTCTCGTGGCCAGGAACTTAGCCTTACCGCCGGCATTGAATTCCTGAATGAATTCGCTTGCGTACGTACGATCCTGGATTTCAGTCAGAACCTGCTTCATTTCTTTTCTTGTATCTTCTGTGATCAGTCTCTTGCCTGTTCTGTAGTCACCGTATTCAGCAGTGTTGGAGATGGAGTATCTCATCTTGTCGAAACCGCCTTCGTTGATCAGGTCTACGATCAGCTTCATTTCGTGGATACATTCGAAGTAAGCCATTTCCGGAGCATAACCAGCTTCTACCAGAGTATCGAAACCAGCCTTCATCAGTTCTGTTACGCCGCCGCAGAGAACAGCCTGTTCACCAAAGAGGTCTGTTTCTGTTTCTTCTTTGAATGTAGTTTCCAGGATTCCTGCACGACCTGCGCCGATTCCGGAAGCATATGCCAGAGCGTAATCCTTAGCTTTGCCGGAAGCATCCTGATAAACTGCGATCAGGCTTGGAACACCCTTGCCTTCAACGTACTGGCTTCTTACAGTGTGACCAGGACCCTTAGGAGCGATCATGATAACGTCCAGGTAATCTGCCGGCTGGATCTGATTAAAGTGGATATTGAAACCGTGTGCGAAAGCCAGGACATTGCCTTCCTTCATGTGCTTTTCGATCTGGTTCTTGTAGATGGAAGCCTGCAGTTCATCCGGTGTCAGGATCATAACGATGTCACCAGCTTCAGCAGCTTCTTCGATGCCTACGACTTTCAGTCCGGCAGCTTCAGCTTTCTTAGTATGAGCGGAACCCGGTCTCAGACCAACAACTACGTCAACTCCGCTTTCATGCAGGTTCATAGCATGAGCGTGACCCTGGCTTCCGAAACCGATGATAGCAACTGTTTTACCGTCTAACATACCTAAATTACAATCCTGATCATAATACTTCTTTATCATTGTTCTCTCTCCTTTAACTATTAAATTCCCTTTGAAATAAGTTTTGCAAAAATACTATATTACGAAGAACCTTCGTCCTTCTGCAAAGGAATCTCCGATTCCCCTGTATACATATTAAAGTTTACGGCTAGTCGTCCACTTCGTCCCAGCCGGGGCCTCTGCCGATGCCTGTGATACCTGTCCGGCAAACCTCGGCGATGTCATAACAGCTCATCATATCCATGAAGCCGTCGATCTTGTCGGAATGTCCTGTCAGCTCGATGATAAGGCTTTCTTTTGAAAGGTCGACGATATTTCCGCGGTAGATCTCTACGATCTCCTTGATCGCAGAACGTTCTGTCTTGTCAGCGTGGACTTTCAGCAGCAGCAGCTCTCTGTAGATGCTGTGTGCGGAATCCAGCGTGAAGATCTTGCGGACTACTTCCAGCTTGGCTGTCTGAGAAATGATCTGGTGGAGTGCCTGTTCCGTTCCCGTGAATACTACGGTGATCCTGGAAAGCTTCGGATCATTGGTCGTCGATACCGTCAGGGAGTCGATATTGAAACCTCGTCTTCCAAAGAGGCTGATGACTCTCGTCAGAACGTTGGCCTGGTTATCTACCAGAATGCTGATAACTTCTTTTTTTATCTGGTTGTCCATTGATCCTGCCTCCTATCCTATGATCATGTCTTCGATGGTTCCGCCACCCGGGATCATCGGAAGAACTCGTTCTTCTCGTGAAATAGCACAGTCGATCCAGACCGGACCTTTTTCCTGCAGTGCCTTTTTAAACACTTCTTCGAACTCGGCAGGATTGGAAGCGGAGAAACCTTTTGCTCCGAATGCTTCTGCCAGCTTCGGGAAGTTGGTTTTACGCTCCGGCGTTGTAGCGGCATAACGTTTGCCGTAGAAGGAAGTCTGCCACTGATATACCATGCCCAGTACGCGGTTGTTCATGATAACGGTGATGATCGGAAGATCCTGACTTACTGCCGTGCAGGCTTCGTTCAGGTTCATGTGGAAGGAGCCGTCTCCTGTGAAATGGATGACTCTCTTTTCCGGACATCCGATCTGTGCGCCGATGGCGGCGCCGTAACCGAATCCCATGGTTCCCAGACCGCCGCTTGTAATGAAGTCTTCTGTCTTCTCGTGCTTGAGGTACTGAGCGGCCCACATCTGATGCTGACCAACGTCGGTTACATAAATCGTTTCTTTATCTGTCATATCGCAGATGCTCTGAATGATTTCGCTTGGGTGAAGTTCTGCATCCTGACTCTTGACATCACCTGTTTTCTTCTTCCATTCTGTGGACTGAGAAACCCAGTCTGCATGATCGTTTTTCTTGATCAGTGGAAGAAGTGCTGTTAAGAATTCCTTGATATCTGCACTGATGCCCACATCTACGAGGACGTTCTTGTTGATTTCGCTTGTATCGATATCCACCTGGATCTTGTGTGCTTTCTTGCCGAATTTTTCTGGGTTCAGTGCAACTCTGTCGCTGAATCTCGCTCCCAGCGCGATGATCAGATCGGCACGATCGACTGCTCTGTTGGCAGCGATGCTTCCATGCATACCGATCAGTCCCAGGTTTCTCTTGTTATCATATCCCAGGATCCCGGCAGCCATCAGTGTATATGTGGCCGGGATGTCCGCAGTTTCCAGCAGCTGTCTCAGCTCGGGACCTGCCTTGGATGCTGCGACTCCGCCGCCGAAGTAAACGATCGGACGTTCTGCCGCATTGATCATAGCTGCCACTTCCTGTACGGATTCCTTGTTGAATACCGGTGGTGGATTGAGCGGCATCGGCTTGGCCGGTTTATAGTCGATCTTAGCTGCTGTAACATCTTTCGTGATATCGATAAGAACCGGACCCTTACGACCGCTGTTGGCGATCCGGAATGCGTTTCTCACGGCATCGGCCAGATCTTCGATCTTGTTTACGAAGAATGTATGCTTGGTGATCGGCATCGTAACGCCGGTGATGCAGATTTCCTGGAATGCATCACGACCGATCAGACTGTCCGGTACGTTAGCTGTAATGGCGATCATAGGAATGCTGTCCATAAATGCTGTGGCGATTCCCGTTACAAGGTTTGTTGCTCCAGGGCCGCTGGTAGCAAAGACGACGCCGGTTTTCCCCGTTGCTCTGGAATATCCGTCAGCAGCGTGGGCGGCACCCTGTTCGTGAGCCGTCAGTATGTGCCGGATCTTATCGCGGTATTCATACAGCGTGTCGTATAAGTTGAGGGCTGTTCCGCCCGGATAGCCGAACACTGTATCAACACCATGCTCGAGTAAGATCTCAGCAACCAGTTGTGATCCTGTCAGTTTCATTTCCTATTTGCCTCCTTGAATCTTATGCTTAAGTGGTTTGTTTTTTCTTGTTTTTTTCTTTGCACCACCTATTATATACACATTAAATAGAAATGCAACCTCTTTTTTGAGGAAATTGTGGCAAAAACCAAAAAAAATCAAAAACAATAGTTTTGACTTACAAAATTGCACGAAAAAGAGTACAAGATGGGCTCCTAAACGGATCTTTTGCGGTTTTATGTAAACCTGATGGCGCGGGCGGTGTTTTTTCTGTGGCTTTCTGCAAAGGCTCCTGTTCGGCTTTTGCAAAAAGTATAATATGGATACTTGAAAAGGAGCGGATACCTGTGGTAAAATAATACCCGTTAAGTCCTCATAGTTAAATGGATATAATAAGCCCCTCCGAAGGGCTCGTTGCAGGTTCGATCCCTGCTGGGGACGCCACGAGATCCAGAAGAGCCGGAAACCCTGCCAGAGGATTTCCGGTTTTGCTTTTGGGAAGATGGCGAGAAAAAACAGAATAAGCCTCTATAGTTAAATGGATATAACAAACCCCTCCTAAGGGTTAGTTGCAGGTTCGATTCCTGCTAGGGGTGCCAGGTGCAATGAAAAAAGAACCACGTCTGAGAGAAGATGTGGTTCTTTTTTGTGCAGCTGGAAGCGGATCGTTATCTCCGGGTGTCCGGCACGTTTTTATGATATTTGCTTTGATATTTCGGGAATAATCATAGAATGTAGGAAATCTTGAGTGGGTATTGGCAAAGTTCCGAGGTGCTGTGCTGCGATTATGTAATGATCTCATTACATAATCGCAGAGAAACCACGAGATACACCTCATCAAGAGCAACTTAGCATGTCGTTTTTCCATGATTTTGATCTTTGCAGAATAAAAATTTTCCCAAACTATGATTTGAGCAGAGAAATACAAGCAAAAAGTAGAATGGAAATTCATGGTGACTAATCGCAGAAATTCTCATCAACATTTAACATATATCGGATTGCGGATTTAACCTGCCTTCTCTAATATCAAAACATAGTACTGATTACTTCAGTTTTATTTCAGGAGGATTTATATGAAAAAGACGGCAAAGATTCTGTGCGCTTTTCTGACGGCGACTATGCTGCTACCTTCACAAGTACTGGCGGCAGATATAGTGTCAGGATCGCAGACACAGCTGCAAATGCACCGGGAACAGGCGATGAAAGCCCGGTTGGAGTATGGGCAGGTCTTCTGATTTTGTCTGCCGGTACGTTAGCTGCGGTTTTGATCCTGCAGCGAAGAAAACACATACACTAAGCCTTTCCAGATCTCATTGATTACAACCACTGACCCTGCTGTCAGCAGCATCTTCCCCCACATTGCTGCAGACAGTGGGGTCGTTTCAAATACAGCCGTTCCCACCTGAGTGATCAGAAACTGCAATACCAGCACAATGAGGAACACGCCCAGCATCAGCTTGTTGTTGAGCAGGTTCTTAAACTTAGGCGTATCGTCCAGTTCTCTACAGTTAAATGCGTTGAACAGCTGGAACAGCACGAAGAGAGTAAACAGCACCGTTGCTTCCTCCTTTTGCGTGGCACCCAGGAAATTGGTGAAATGCTGCAGCATGAACACAATGGAAATGAAGATCCCGTTGGCGAATATCCGAATCAGCATTTTCCGGGAAATTATATTCGCGTTTCGCTTCGTTGGCGAATGTTTCAGCAGGTCTTCTCGGATCGGTTCCAGCCCAAGGGTCAGCGCCGGAGGACCATCCATGATGATGTTGATCCACAAGAGTTCAAGAGCTGTAAAAGGTGCCGGGAATCCCGCCAGGATCGAGGCGATCACGACCACGACAGAGGAAACATTGACTGTCAGCTGAAACTGGATGAACCGCTTGAAATTCTCGTAGATCCCGCGCCCCCACTGAACAGCTTTGATAATAGTCGAGAAAGAATCGTCCAGTAGCACCATATCGCTGGCTTCTTTCGTTACTTCCGTTCCTGCGATCCCCATAGCGATGCCGACATCGGCATTTTTGATGGCGGGAGCATCGTTGATCCCGTCTCCCGTAACGGCAACAACATTCTTTTCTTCCTTTAATAACTTTACGACGCGCATTTTTATCAGTGGAGTGCTTCGTGCGATGACGCTGATTTTTGGCAGTGCTTTTTTAAGCTCTTCATCAGACATGGACTCGATCTCGGCGGCTTCCACCGCCAGGTGCCCGTCCTGCAGCATGTGGAGTTCCTCCGCGATGGCACGGGCTGTCCGGATATTGTCTCCGGTCAGCATTTTCACTTCGATGCCGGCGCGGCGGCAGTCGCGGATGGAGTCATATACGTCCGGGCTTAGTGGGTCGGAGATCACAACGAACCCGTCATAATGCAGATCCTGTTCCAGCTCCTGCTGCTTCTCTCCGTTGAAACAAGCAAGTTCTTTGTGTGCAAAGGTCAGCAGGCGGCCGGCTTTATCCTGGAAGTTTTCCATCATCTTCTGGATATGAGCAGTCTCTTCGGCAGATACGTTGCTGCAAAGGGAGAGGATCTTTTCCGGATTTCCCTTGGTGTAGAGCATCAGCCTTCCGTCTTCGTTCACGATCGTGCTCATGTCTTTGTTCTGTGACGAGAAGGGAAAAACGCGAACGATATCGGACTCTTTTCGAAGCTGCTGATAATCTGAACCGGCTTTGCGGGCAGCTGCTAAAAGGGCGCATTCCGTCGGATTTCCGATGAAGGTCCAGCTGCCGCCTTCCCAGGTGATATCTGCGTTGCTGTTGATGCAGTAGTTGCGCAGCAGCGCCCGCGCTGTTTTCTGGTCAATGGCAGAAGGCGCGTCTGCCGGAGCGGAGGCGATCTGGGGATCCGGAGAATTCAGGGAGTCCAAAACAGCCGGGGAATCCGAAGCCGCAGCGACAGCAACCGAAGTGTCGGCCTCTCGCGCCGTCCTCGCTTCCTTCGGCTGCAAAGAAGCCTCCGCAGGCGTTTTTGCAGGAAAGGCAAGGTCTTCTGGATCCAGGAGGCTGCCGCCGGCGTAGATTTTCTGGACGGTCATTTTGTTCTCGGTGAGGGTGCCGGTCTTGTCGGAACAGATGATGTTGACGCAGCCGATGGTTTCGCAGGCGATCATCTTTTTGACCAGAGCGTTTTCGCGGGACATTTTGATGATGTTGAGGGCGAGGGAGACGGCGACGATGGTGGGCAGGCCTTCCGGCACGGCGGCCACGATGAGGACGATGCTGGTGATGAAGGCTTCTGACACGGTGTCCAGACTGATGGTGTGGTTCATGGCGAACTGGATGATCTGGATCAGGAACACGATGGCGGCGGCGGAGGAACCGAGGATGGTGATGCCTTTGCCGAGGCGGTCCAGCTTTTCCTGAAGCGGAGTGGTGGTTTTTTCGATGGAGGAAAGTTCTTGAGCGATCTGGCCGAATTCGGTATCGTTGCCGACGCCGGTGACCAGCATCGTGCCTGAGCCGCCGGAGACGAAACAGCCGGAGTAGAGCATGCAGGCCCGCTCTGCGACAGGGGTGTTTTTCTGGCAGGTGAATGTTGCGTCTTTTTTGACTGGGAGGCTTTCGCCGGTAAGGGCGGACTCGTCTGCGGAGAGGTCATTGCCGGAAATGAGCCTGCCGTCTGCTACGATCTTGTCTCCTGTTTCAATGAGAAGGATATCCCCGATCACGATGTCTTTCTGAGGAATCAGCTGGGGCTCGCCATCGCGCAGAACTTTGATCAGGGTGTCTTCGTTGATCTTGCTGAGGGCTTCGAAGGCTTTGGCGCTTTTGCCTTCCGTGACGATGGTGATGGCTACCGACAGGAAGATGGCTGCAAAGATGCCGGCGCATTCGAGAAAGTTGTACTCGCCGCCGGTAAAGTAGCGGGTGATGTTGACTGCCAGAGTGATGATGGCAGCGAAGATGAGCATGAGAAGCATGGGTTCTGTCGATGCGTCCCAGATCCTTTTTAGCATGGATTCGGTACCGGTGCGGACGAAGGTGTTGGCTCCGTATTTTTGCCGGGACGCCTGAACTTGTGATTCGCTGAGACCGTGCTCCGGGTCGGCCCCGGCAGCCTGCAAAAGTTCCTCCCGGGACATGTAAAATGCATTGTTCATAAAGTGTTCCTCCGTAATAAAAAAATCCGATACAGACCGATTTTCTCTGTACCGGATGATGTTTCATAAAAAAGAGACCTCCTGCACAGTAAAAAACCGTACATGAGTCTCGTTGATTAAGGCAAGCCAGACGATGGTCCCGGCGGGACATATCTGTATTTCGCAGATACTGCCGGTCGTCAGTATGTTGACTTGCCACGCATGGGTATGCGCCACTACTCCCCCACGAACTTGTTGTAAAGTTTGTAAAACCGTTTTTGCCGATTTTTGTCTATTTTGTCGGTTCTGACTATAGCATGGGACATGTGGGTTAGTCAACGATAACAGGGTGTGACGGGGGATTTTCAGGACGTTTAGAGGGTGCCCAAGCATACTGGATGAAAAAAGTCTGGAAATAATCCTTAATGTCTTTGGATTCACCCTTGACTTTTGCCTGGGAGACTCGTATAATAAAACACGTAACACCCATATATTGTGGTTAAAACGAGAAAAGACAACAAAATATTCGATATATTGGAAGAAAATGCAAAGGCTGAGGATGCATAGAAGGACTGGAATTTCTGGAACTTTGCGTGTTTCCGGGGCTTTTTTGTTTGCTCTGAAACAGGATTTTGCATGAGAAAGCGAAGTGTCAGAGCTCAGTATGTAGTAGTAAATCACAGTGAAGATCAGAGGGCTGCGTGAGGCTGGCAGCCAGGGAAATCTGATCGAAAAGAGGAAAGGAGACCCCTATGGAGACAGATGTAAAAGTAAATGTAATCAAACGAAATGGTGAGGAGGTCTCTTTTGATCTGCTTAAAATCGCCAATGCCATCAAGGCTGCTAACCAGGAGGTGGCACCGATCTATCAGCTGAACGAATATCAGATCCAGGCGATCGCAGACAATGTAGCGGCTAAGATCTCCGAGATGACCCATGCGGTCCATGTAGAGGATATCCAGGATATGGTGGAGACGGCTATCATGGAGATGCGCGGCTACGAAGTAGCACAGAAATATGTAAGATATCGTTATAAACGTGAGCTTTCCAGAAAGTCCAATACCACGGACAATGGGATACTGTCCCTCATCGAGCATCTCAACGAAGAGGTAAATCAGGAAAACTCCAACAAGAATCCGGTGATCAACTCCACCCAGCGCGACTATATGGCGGGAGAGGTCAGCAAGGATCTGACAATGCGTGTACTGCTGCCGGAAGAAGTGGTTAGAGCTCATGAGAAGGGGATCATCCATTTCCACGACTCTGACTATTTTGCACAGAAGGAACACAACTGCGACCTGATCAACCTGGAGGACATGCTCCAGAACGGGACGGTCATCAGCGAGACTTTGATCGAAAAGCCGCATAGTTTTTCAACTGCCTGCAACATCACGACTCAGATCGTTGCACAGGTGGCAAGTAACCAGTACGGCGGACAGTCCTTTACATTATCTCACCTGGCCCCGTTCGTGGACGTGAGCAGAGAAAAGATCCGCAAGGCGGTCATCGAAGAAAGAGAAGCCCTTGGCGAAGATATGGATCTCGATATTATTTCCAAGATCGTGGAACGCCGTTTGAGAAAGGAAGTTCAGAGCGGGATACAGACGATCCAGTATCAGCTGATCACTCTGATGACCTGTAACGGACAGGCGCCGTTTGTAACCATGTTCATGTATCTGGACGAAGTTCCGGCACATGGCTTCGTCCGTTGATGCTTGGAACGAAAATCATACCTGTCTGTGCATATTTTGCGATCATGCAGGCATCATGCACGG